>Ga0228535_1000210_pt1 | contig 192807 bp, 178 predicted proteins | sample SJ1metagenome_FD_168457 | JGI IMG/M metagenome (GOLD analysis project Ga0228535, IMG submission 168457) | Enriched culture of PCE-dechlorinating microbial communities from Ithaca, New York, USA - SJ1 | ecosystem: Engineered > Modeled > Simulated communities (microbial... > Unclassified... | reverse complement strand
CGCCACCTTCACCGGCTATGACGGGCTCTTTAAATACGACGGCGCCACGTGGACCCGCATCAACACCACTGCGGATGACATGGTAGCGGGGGAGTGAAGGAGCGTGCAGACAATTGGGTATATCGGATTTATTATGCAATGTGACAGCAAGAAATATTTTTTTAAAGATCAAATGTATTTATATGTAAAACACTTGTATTCCGTATTTTCTTGTGTTATATACTAATACCAAATTAAGTACACTATAGTGAGCTCGTCAACTTATATTCCCAAAGAAAAGAATATCGCGGTCAAATCATTTTTTAAAAGGAGGAAGAACAGTATGTACTCAAAATTCAAGGTATTTTTGTTAACAGGCTTTTTTCTTTTGATTGCCACTGCAGTGTTTGCAGAACCGTTCTGGGTATTCAAGACCGGGCATACGATCAAGTATACCAGGGCAAAATCTGACGGAACAAGCTGGATCGTGACGATGACTATCGGCGCCGGCGGACAAAATGTATGCGGAAGAAATGATTACTATAAGCTAGATGAATATAATTACGATAACAAGGGTGAGACCAGTACCAAGTATCTCAGGGTGACCGAGAGCGAGGGTTGGCAATGCGACACAGGCAGCGGCATAGAGTACAAGTTTTTTGAAGCCGGAAAACCGGAAGGATACGGTTGGACGTATCCTGAGAGCATTGGACAAGATGATGATGGTACGAGAATCAATATTGTCAGCGTATCACGATTCGGAGCTCAAATTACTATGCGCCGATGGTCAAGAGAGGGCGGAATTAATAAGCCCGCTGTTTATAACACGTTTGTAAGAGGTTTCGGCTTGATAAAAGAAACTGACCAATGGGTGGAAGACAATGTACCATGGACACAGGTGCGCCATGGGTATCGGGGCAAGACATTATACGCGAACTTTCCCGGATCTGGCCTCTATACATACGATTATGACGGTACCGGAAAATGGGCACGCATTAACACTACCGCCAACAGCATGGTTGCCTCAGGGCCAAATCTTTACGCCACATTCGAGGGATATGGTCTCTATTTATGGGATGGCACCGTCTGGACCAAAATTAACTCAGCTATACCCGCAAAAATGGTTGTCATGGGGTGGAGCCTTTACGCCACCTTCACAGGCTACGACGGCCTCTATAAGTTTAATCAGGATGGCACGTGGACCCGAATTAACACTACCCCCGACAGCATGGTCGTCTCAGGGTCAAATCTTTACGCGATCTTTAGTGGATATGGTCTTTATAAATACGATGGTACCGCATGGACCCGCATCAATGGGGCTATTCCTAGTAGCATGGTTCAAGGCATAAATTGAGTTGCTGCTAGCATATGTAGTTTATATCTTTTTTATCGGGGAGGGACGGGTCCCTTCCCGATTTTTTTATATCCCATACTAAAAATGTTACCTATTTTACGCTATGCACAGAAATAGTCCCTGCTTTTAAAGAACCGGTCCATTTCACCTTAATTAGTATTTGGCAATGCGTTGAAATTCATGTTATAACCGAGATAATTCATGGACACTAAAGGCCTCATGCAGAGCATCATACGGACCTCTCTTCTTAAGCGGACGCTTTTCTTTGTGCTTGCGGATATTATCCTTATTATCCTTTCTCTCTTCATTGCTTTTTCTGTCCATTTCGACCTGAACCTCAACATCGACTACCTGGAGATAATGGACGAGGTTCTGCTGTATTTTATCGTGGTGAAGCTGCTCGCCTTCGCCATCTTCAGGATATACAAGATAACGTGGCGGTATGTGGGCATCACCGACCTCGTGAACATCGTCTTTGCCCTGGTCTTCGCCGAACTGCTCCTCATCGTGCTAAGCCTTCCCAATTCATTTATAACGCCTTTTGCTCTCACGGGCTTTCCGAAGAGGGTCTTTGTCGTCGACGGCATCGTCTCCCTTTTTCTGATCGCGGGCCTCAGGATATCGAAGAGGCTCTACCTCGAAGTGATCCGCGACAAGAAGTTTGTTAAGAAGGGAAAGCGGGCGATCATCCTCGGCGCGGGGAACACCGGCGAGATGATACTCAGGGACATGGCCAGGCAGGGCTATGGCGAATTTTACCCGATAGGCTTTCTCGACGACGATATAAGCAAGGTGGGGGCCTATATCCACGGGGTGAAGATACTCGGCACGACGGGGTCGCTGGAAGACGTCATCGCGAAAAATGCCGTGGAGGCCATGATCATTGCGATACCGCGGCTGAACAGGAAAAGATTGAAGGACATGTACGACGCGGCAAAGAAGGCGGACGTAAAGACCATAAAGATCGTGCCCAGGATATTTGATTTTGACAAGCCGGACGTCAACCTGAAGGCGCTCGAGGACATCAGCGTTGAGGACCTCATCGGGCGGCAGGTCATACAGATCGATTACAAACGGATCAGGGATTTCATCAAAGGGAAAACGGTCCTGGTCACCGGCGCGGGAGGGTCCATCGGCTCGGAGCTCGTCATGCAGGTATGCGCATTTCAGCCGGGCAGGATCGTGCTTTTTGACATCGACGATACGGAGCTTCACAATATGAGCATTAGGATGAAGAAAGACCATCCGGAGCTGATAGCGAATATGAACCTGGCGATCGGCGACGTCAGGGACAAAGACAGGGTCAGCGAGGTGTTCAGCGCGTTCCGCCCTCAGATCGTTTTTCATGCGGCGGCATACAAGCACGTGCCCATGATGGAATACAACCCAAAGGAGGCGGTCAAGGTCAATATATTCGGGACGCAGATCGTCGCCGAGGCGGCGAAAGAATGCGGCGTCGAGAAATTCATCATGATCTCGACAGACAAGGCGGTAAGGCCGACGAGCGTAATGGGCGCAACGAAGAGGGTGGCGGAAGAGATATGCAAGGCGCTGAACGGCAGCGGAGAGCAGGGATCATGCGGGGATGCGATAACGCGGGAATGCGATAATGTGACAAAAGAACCTAATTCGCCAGATTCCCCTTCCTCCCATCTTCCCATTACCCCATCCACCCGTTTCATCTCCGTCCGTTTCGGGAATGTGCTGGGGAGCAGGGGGAGCGTGCTGCCGCTCTTTATGGAGCAGCTGAAATACGGGGGCCCGCTGACCGTCACGCACGTGGACATGGTCAGGTATTTCATGACCATCCCCGAGGCGGTATCGCTGATACTTCAGGCGTCGATGATGGGAGAGGGCGGTGAGGTGTTTGTCCTCGACATGGGAGAGCCGGTGAGGATCGTTGAGCTCGCGGAAGAATTGATCGGGCTCCATGGCCTGAAGCCGTACAGGGACGTCGATATCGAATTCACCGGCATGAGGCCCGGCGAGAAGCTGTTCGAGGAGATACTGACCGCCGAAGAGGGCACCGTGGCGAGCAGGCACGAAAAGGTCTTTGTTGCCAGGAACAGCGAAAGATATTCCCCCGGCGACATTGAAAATATCCTGAAGGAGTTCCGGGAATTGCTGTCAGGGGGTTCGGCAGAGGACAGCGCGAAGGTCAGGGAACTTCTCAAGAAGTATGTGAAGCATTATGAGGAGTAGAGACCAATGAAAGAAGGGGCCGGCAGATAGTGATGATGCGCTACTGGTACATGTTCCTGGCAGACAGCCTCTTGACCGTGGCAGCCATCGTCTTCGCGATGATGATACGGCTGGAGATATTCTACCCGGACTATTTCCTGTTCAGCCGCCACATCAGGACGGTATGGCCCTTCATCATCCTCGCGATGGTCGTCCGGCCGGTGGTGTTCTATTTTGCGGGCATCTATCAGCGCATGTGGCGGTACGCGACGACGCGCGATTTTGTCAGGCTCGTCGTAGCCGTGGGGATAGGGTCTCTTATCCTTTCCCTCGTTACGCTCCTTCTGTTCAGGCCCTTCCTGATCACGGACTTTCCGCGCTCCCTGCTGATACTCGAGGGCCTGCTGGGCGTATTCTTTCTCGGAGGCTTGAGGGTCATCCTGAAGGCTTCGGAGAACTACGCAGACGAGATCGACTGGAAAAAGGTCGACGTCAAGCCCGCGCGGCGGGCGCTGATAGTGGGAGCGGGCGATACGGGGGTGCACCTTGCGAGGGAGTTCATCGACAACCCGCAGCTTGGCACGCAGCCAATCGCCTTTGTCGATGACGATCAGAAGAAGATAGGCAGAAAGACCCACGGGCTGGATGTCTTCGGACCGCTGGTTTCCCTGGCCGACATCGTCCAGAGGATGAACGCCGACGAGGTGATCATCGCCATACCGAATGCGCCGGCACAGACGATACAGAATATAAAGAATATCTGCCACGCAATATCCATCCCCTTTTCCGTTGCCTCGGCGCCCGGGAGCCTTGTGAGCCAGGAGGACGCAACGGCGGGCAGCGCGAGCTCTCTCCGGCTGCCAATGTCTCTGCCTGATATTACGACAAAGGAGATACAGAACGTGGTCCGCGTCATGCAGTCACGCAACTTGAGCATCGGGTCGCAGACGGTCATGCTCGAAGACCTCATTGCGGCTGAATGCGGCATGAATTACGGCGTTGCGGTGGTGAACGGCACCGGCGCGCTCCACATGTGCATCGTCGCGGCGGGTATCCAGCCGGGAGATGAGGTGATCACAACGCCCTTCAGCTTTGTCTCTTCCTCGAACTGCATCCTCTACGAGCGCGCCAAGCCGGTCTTTGTCGATATCGAGCCGGCAACGCTCGGCATCGATCCCGGCAGGATCGAGGCCGCCATCACGGAGCGGACGAAGGCGATCGTCGTCGTCCACGTCTTCGGCCAGCCGTCGGATATGGGCCCTATCATGGAGATCGCCGACAGGCACAACCTGGTCGTCATCGAAGACGCCTGCGAGGCGATCGGCGCCGAATATAAAGGCAAAAAGGCGGGCGCTATAGGAAAGGCAGGCACCTTTGCGTTCTACCCGAACAAGCAGATCACCACCGGCGAAGGCGCCGTCATCGTCACCAACGACGAGGAATGGGCCCATCTCTTCAGGAGCCTCAGGAACCAGGGAAGGGACAAGTTTGACGGGTGGCTCAACCACTCCCGCCTCGGATACAACTACAGGATGTCGGAGCTGAACGCGGCAGTGGGAGTGGTCCAGGTAAAACGGCTCAACGAGCTGCTGGACAAGCGCGCCGCCGTTGCCGACGAATACAACAGGGCGATATCCCGCGTTGAAGGCGCATCGCCGCTCACGATCGCCCCGACGACGACGCGGATGAGCTGGTTCGTCTATGTAGCGCGCTTCGCGCCGGACGTTGACCGCGACAGGATGGTTGACCTCCTTGCCGAAAAGGGCGTGCCGAGCAGGCCCTATTTTTTCCCGATCCACCTCCAGCCCTTTTACCGGAAGATGTTCGGCTTCAAGCCGGGAGATTTTCCTGAATCGGAGGCAGCGGGCGCATCGATCCTGGCGCTGCCTTTCCATGCGAACATGAAGAAGGAAGAGATCGAGGTCGTATGCAGGGCCTTGGCTGATACTATTCCCAGTGCAGTAAAGAAGGAGGGCGGCGCATGAACATGAGGGTCATTACCGTTTTTGCAATTGCCTGTTGTTGCATCCTGGCCTTGAAGCCTGTTGCCTATGGCATAGATACAGAGCTGACGCAGCGCACGATGATCGGCATCCAGGGCATTAATGTCGTGGTAGAGGATCTGCAGCCGAACATCCAGAAGTATGCGCAGCGCTTCAGCCTGACAAAGGAACAGCTGCAGAAAGAGGTGGAGGAGAGGCTCCGGAAGGCGGGTATTCGCGTAATACCAAGGGACGAGTGGCTCAAGACGCCTGGAAGGCCGGTTCTCTATGTGAACATCAATACGCACGAATACGAGAAGTACTGGTATGCCTTCAACATCGCCGTCAGCCTCGAGCAGATCGTCACGCTGGAGGCGGATCCGAAGCTGAAGACGCTCGCCTCGACCTGGGATATAAGCATGACAGGCGTTGCCAATATCGGCACCCTGAACACGATACGCAGCAACATAGAGGTGCTTGTTGACCGTTTTGTCAAGGCCTACCGGTCGGCCAATCCGAAAAGATAAAGAGGATGTGAAGCGTTGGCGCTGCCCGTATTTACAAATGTCCCCTACAGGCTGGTGAAGGATAACATACAGCGCATACTCTCGCTCGGGATCGGCATAGAGATATATTTCAACAACGACGCCCTCGACGAGGCAGAGCCGAAAGAGGTGAAAGAGCTCGGGAAGATGCTCGTCGGGCTCGACGTGAAATGCACTGTCCATGCGCCTTTCATGGACCTGAGCCCCGGCGGTTATGACCGGACGGTGCGGGCGATCACGAAGGACAAGCTGAAAAGGTCCGTCGAGTTCGCGAACCTCCTGCAGGCGCTTACCGTCGTCTGCCATCCCGGCTACGACAAATGGCGTTATGACGGGAACCAGAAGCTGTGGCTCGACGCGAGCATGGACACGTGGACGGCGGTGATCGGCTGTGCGGACAGAGGCCTCCTGGTCCTCGTTGAGAATATATTCGAGGATGAGCCCTCCACGCTTATCGAGCTCTTCAAGAATTTTCAGGACAAGAACCTCAATTTCTGCTTTGACTCGGGCCATTTCAACCTCTTCTCGAAGGCCCCCTTAAGCGACTGGCTGGAGCCGCTGAAAAGCCGGATACGGGAGATGCACCTCCACGACAACCACGGGAGGTCCGACGAGCACCTGCCCATAGGGATGGGGACGTTCCCTTTCCGCGAGTTGAAGGCGTTTGTGCGGCAGCTTGACAATATCGTATACACGACAGAGATACACAGCGAAGCATACGCGAAAGACAGCATAATAAACCTGAAGGAGTTTCTTTCATAATATGGTCTATCGAATCGAAGTATCATGCAGGGAGCAGGTGAGGGATGTTGCCGGAGAGAAGCTAAAGAGGAGGATCAAGGCGGATTTCGGGATCGACGTCGCCGCCGCACATGTTGTGGACGTGTACACGATCGACGCGGACTTAAGCCCCGAGGTCGTCGACGTGCTGCAGAGGGATGCGTTCGTCGATTCCGTGATCCAGCAGGGGCTGACGAACCGCCCCACGTACATCGACGCAGACTGGGCCATCGAGGTGGGATTTAAGCCGGGCGTGACCGACAACGTGGGAAGGACGGCAAAGGAGGTCATCGAGGCGATCGCCGGCGCCCCGTTCAGGAACGGGGAAGGCGCCTACACCTCGAAGCTGTACTTCCTGAAAGGCCCCCTCAGCAGGGAAGACGTCGTCGCCATCGCCGAAGGAGCCCTCGCGAACACGCTTATAAACAGGTATGCCTTCAAGACGATGGGCCAATACAGGAACGACAGCGGGATGGGGGTCTATGTCCCCAGGGTAAGCATTGCCGCGAAGCCTGTCGTCGAAACCTTTGACCTCAACATGGACATAGAAAGGCTGATGCAGATGAACAGGGAGCGGACGTGGGCGCTCTCAAGGGACGAATTGATAGCGATCAGGGAATATTTCAACAGGAAGGACGTCGTTGAAGAAAGGAAAAGGGCAGGCTTGAGCGAGCGGCCGACGGACGTGGAGATAGAGGTCCTCGCCCAGACATGGTCAGAGCACTGCAAGCACAAGATCTTCAACGCCGCAATTGAATATGAAGAAGATGGAAAAACGGAGGGCATCGACAGCCTTTTCAAGACGTATATCGTCGGCTCTACGGAGAGGATACGGAGACAGAAGGGGAAGCGGGATTTCTGCCTCTCGGTCTTTAAGGACAACGCGGGCATCATCAGGTTCAACAAAAGGTACAACCTTGCATTCAAAGTGGAGACGCACAACACCCCCTCGGCCCTCGATCCATACGGCGGCGCCCTGACCGGCATCGTCGGCGTCAACAGGGACCCCTTTGGAACGGGGAAGGGGGCCAAGCTGATATTCAACACCGACGTCTTCTGCTTCGCCTATCCCGATCATCACGGCGGGATACCGCCGCGCCTTTTGCATCCCAAGAGGGTGCTCGAAGGCGTGCGGGAAGGCGTGGAGCACGGCGGCAACAAGAGCGGCATCCCTACCGTCAACGGCTCCCTCGTCTTCGATGAGGGATACCTGGGCAAGCCGCTTGTCTTCTGCGGAACCTGCGGCATCATGCCGCGGACGATCAACGGGCAGCCGACGCAGCACAAAGAGGCGCAGAAAGGCGACATCATCATCATGATCGGCGGGAAGATCGGCAAGGACGGCATCCACGGCGCAACGTTCTCTTCGGAAGAGCTCTCCGAGGTTTCCCCGACGAGCGCCGTCCAGATCGGCGACCCTATAACGCAGAAAAGGATGACCGATTTTCTCCTCATCGCCCGCGACAGGAGCCTCTACACTTCTATTACCGATAACGGCGCCGGCGGCCTCTCCTCGTCGGTGGGCGAGATGGCCCAGGATACGAACGGCTGCGTGATCGACCTCGAGAAGGCGCCCCTTAAATACCAGGGGCTTTCGCCCTGGGAGATACTCCTCTCCGAGGCCCAGGAGCGCATGACCGTTGCCGTGAGCCCCGAAAAGCTTGACGATTTTCTTGATCTCTCAAAAGAGATGAACGTCACGTCGACGGTGCTCGGAAAGTTCACCGATTCAGGCAAGTTCCATATCTGCTATAAAGGCGAGACGGTTGCCTTCATCGACATGAAGTTCCTCCACGAAGGCCTCCCGAAGATGAACCTGAAGGCGAGGTGGGAGCGGAGGATCGTCGATGAGCCGCCGATCCCAGCGCCCGATGATTATGCCTCTCTCCTGCGCGGCGTCCTCGGGAGATGGAACGTATGCAGCAAAGAGTACGTCGTCAGGCAGTACGACCACGAGGTGCAGGGCGGAAGCGTGGTGAAGCCCCTGACAGGCAAAAAGAACAACGGCCCCAGCGACGCGGGCGTTGTGCGGCCCGACCTGGACAGCTTCGACGGCGTTGTCATAAGCCACGGCATATGCCCGAAGTACAGCCGGTTCGATACGTACCACATGGTCGCGTGCGCCATCGACGAGGCGATACGGAACAACATCGCCACCGGAGGCTCCATGAAGAACATGGCGCTCCTCGACAACTTCTGCTGGTCTGACCCCGTCAGTTCCGAAAAGAATCCCGAAGGCGGGTACAAGCTTGCCCAGCTCGTAAGGGCAAACAGGGCGCTTTACGACTACACGACCCTTTTCGGGACGCCCTGCATCTCGGGGAAGGACAGCATGAAAAACGATTACATGTTCAACGAGATAAAGATCTCCGTGCCCCAGACGGTCCTTGTCTCGGCGATATCAGTTATCAGGGACGTTCGGAAGGCCATGACGATGGACCTCAAGGAGGCGGGGGACCTCGTGATCGTCATCGGGAAGACCTATCCCGAGCTGGGCGGGTCGGAGTATTTTTCAATGATGGGCAGGAGCGGCAATATCCCGCCGAAGGGAAGGGGAAGCGTTGCAAAGAAGACCTTTGCCTGCCTCGAAAAGGCCATAGGGCTTGGCATCATAAGGTCCTGCCACGATATCTCCGATGGCGGGATGGCCTGCGCCCTCGCGGAAAGCGCCTTTGCGGGCGGGCTCGGCATCGACGCGGACCTTTCAAAAGCACCCCAGACAGGCATCTTCAGGGACGACTTCCTGCTCTTTTCAGAGTCCCAGAGCCGGTTTATCGTCTCAATGAAGGAAAAGGACCTTGACCGATTTCAAAAGATATTCCGCGCGGTCCCCTACGGCGTCATCGGCGCGGTGAGGGCTGACGCGAAGTTCATCGTCCGCGGCCTTGACGGGAATGTCGTTATTGATACGGAGATAGATGCTTTGATCAATGCCTGGCAGAAGCCTTTCGGGGAGATGTTCAAGTAACAATAAAAACCCGTGAATCGTAAGGCGTAAGTCGTAAAGGGAAAAAGAAACAGTATATAGTATATCGTATTTCGTATATCGTGAGCTACAAAAGAACGTGGAACATCTGTAAGTCGTGTAAAAGGTTCAATCGCCTCACGCCTAACGCCTTACGACTTACGATTGTTTCGCTACACTGCTATTCCCAGCCCGCTTATCTGGTTGCTGACCCGGGTGATCCGGTTATGTTCGTCAACGTAGACCTTGTGGGGCTTGAAGGCGGAGAGCTCTTTCTCGTCGTAGCACCCGTATGAGGCAATGATTATCATGTCGCCTTTTTTTGCCTTGTGGGCGGCGGCGCCGTTGATGCAGATGGTGCCCGATCCCTTTTCGCCTTTAATGGCGTATGTGGTGAAGCGGTCCCCTGTTGTTACGTTATATATGTCCACCTGCTCGTAAGGCAAGATGTTTGACTTTTCCATTAGCAGCCCGTCAATGGTGATGCTCCCCTCGTAGTGGAGCTTGCTGTCCGTCACCGTTGCCCTGTGGATCTTTGATTTCATCATTGTCCTTTGCATGTTATTAAGCCTCCGTAAAAATAATGTTGTCTATGAGCCTCGTTTTGCCCACGCGGCAGGCAATGGCGAGGACAGCAGTGCTCCTGATCTCGTTTACTTCTTCGAGGGTCTCGCTGTCGCAGATGCTCACATACTCTATGTCAATCCCGTTTCCGGAATGCAACATTTCTTCTGCTATCTTTTTAAGGGCGGGCGCCTGCCGCTCTCCTTTCTGAAAGCGCTCCTGCACCTTAGCCATCGACGCCGAGATGAAAAGCGACGTGCGGTGCTCTTCCGCGCTGAGGTAGGTGTTCCTGGAGCTCATTGCAAGGCCGTCTTTTTCGCGGACCGTAGGGTAGGGGACGATCTCAACGTCCATGTTCAGATCCCTGGTCATCCTTTCTATCACCTTGAGCTGCTGGTAATCTTTCTGCCCGAATATGGCAAAATGAGGTTTGACGATATTGAAGAGCTTTGCCACCACCGTTGCGACGCCAACAAAATGGCCCACCCTTGTCTTCCCGCAGAGGTGGTCCTGAAGCTTTCTCACCTCGACGTATGTCGAGTATCTGTCGGGATAGATCTCTTTTGCGTCAGGATAGAAGATTATGTCCGTCTTTTCCCTGTCGAGGAGCTGCGCGTCGCGGTCGAAGTCCCTGGGATATTTTGCCAGGTCTTCCTTGGGCCCGAACTGGGCAGGGTTCACGAAGATGCTCACCACGGCGATATCTGCTATCTCGCGGGCCTTCCTGACGAGGGCGAGGTGCCCCTCGTGGAGGTAGCCCATAGTGGGGACAAAGGCGATCTTCTTGTCTTTTCTTAATTCGTCCGATAAGGCCTGCATCTCTTTGACAGTCGTAATGGTCTTCATCTTAGTGGAATGAGTGGGAGTCGTCAGGGAACGCCCCGGCCTTCACCTCTTCAATAAAGTTTTTTACCGCTCCGCCGATGTCCTGCTGGAGGTTGCAGTATTGTTTTACAAATTTTGGCCTGAAATCGCCAAGAAGGCCGAGAAGGTCGTGGATAACAAGGACCTGCCCGTCGCAGTCCGGGCCTGCCCCGATGCCGATGGTCGGGATTGAGAGCATCTCGGTGATCTCTTTCCCAAGCTGCCGCGGAACGCACTCGAGGACGATCATGAACGCACCCGCCTCCTCAACCGCCTTCGCGTCGGCGATGAGGGCATCGACTTCCGCTCCCTTTCCCTGGACCTTGTAGCCGCCCATCCTGTGGATCGACTGCGGGGTGAGGCCGATGTGGCCGACGACAGGGATCTCTATATCGACAATGGCCCTGATGACGTCCTTCATCTTCGTCCCGCCCTCAAGCTTCACTGCCTCGGCGCCGCTCTCCTTGATCATGCGACCCGCGTTCCTCTTTGCCTGCTCGATGCTCTCATGGTACGACATGAAGGGCATGTCGATGATGACAAAGGACTGTTTTACTGCTCTTGCGACGGCCTTTGTGTGGTGTATCATTTCATCCACGGTTACGGGGATGGTGTTGGGATAGCCGAGGACCACGGAACCGACGGAATCGCCGACAAGGATGGTGTGGACGCCCGCGTTATCGACGATCTTTGCCGTGGGATAATCGTAGGCCGTGAGCATGGTGATCTTTTCTTTGCCTTTCATGCCTTTGAGGATCGGTACGGTGATCTTATCCATGATTCTCCTTCATAAAAAAAGCCCTCTGAACTGGTCAGAAGGCTTGTATTGTCTTTCATTCCTTCCGTCTCGGTCCAGCATCAGGATCCAAGCGGTATGCGAAATATTGAAACAATTTATGAAAAAGATGTCAAGATTTTTTTATAAGGCAGCATCCGTAAGTCGTCAGGCGTAAGTCGTAAGGGGTTTAATCGCCTAACGCCTCACGCCTTACGGGTTTTTGCTTTATTGATTTTTCGTCCTCTACATCCCTTCATGCTCGAATGTCTTATAGTTGTAGAGGTTTATAAAACCGTCGTCGTCGTCCAAGAACTCGTCGTAGGACATCTCTTTCAGCACCATGCTGCTGCCGCAATTGGGGCAGAAGATCTCCGGAACCTCTCCGTCCAGAAATACGTAGCCGCACAGGTCACATATATATTCATCAGGTATTCTCAATCTGTTGCCTCCTTTTTTCCCTGCAGCTGCCATCTTCCATGCACCGGATATGAATTATGCACCGGGTCCTGAACTTGCAATAATCTCCAGGATGAGGGCATGGATCATTTCCCGTTTTAACCTGTTCATTATATTTCTGGCAGATCAGATCCTTCTTTGCCGTCATTTTGTTGTGTCCACTGTGAATATATGCATGAAACGCCGGAAGTCAATGACGGCGATATACAGATTCTACGCGAAAAGCTCACTGATAATCAACTGAAAATTTTTCTTTATTGCCTTTTCGCCGCTGATCAGCTCGCCGTGGCCCGGTATGATGTATTCTATATCGAGCTGGGCCAGTTTTGCTATGCTGCCGGCGAGAAGCTTCACGTCGCCGCCGGGAAGGTCAGTCCTCCCCACTCCCATGTAGAAAAGCGTATCGCCTGAGATCAGCGTTCGTTTTTCCTTCCAATACAGGCAGATAGACCCCGGTGAGTGGCCCGGAGTGGGAATAACCTGGAAGGACTTCCCGCCGATCCCGATGGTCCCTTCCTTAAGGAACAGGGCGAAGGGCCTTTTCGGCAAAGCGCAGCCGGTGGCCATATAAAGCTCCCTGCCGCCGTCGTGCAGATAGGCATATTCGTCCTCCCCGATCGCCTTCAAGACATCATTCTCAAATCGTTCGACCGCCTCGATATGGTCCGGGTGGCTGTGGGTACATACGATCATTCGTATCTTATTGATATCCTTACCGTCTTTTGCCATTCCCTGGAGTACGTGGGTGAAAAGACGGGAATGCCCCGGGTCGATAAGGGCCGGCGTCTGCCCGTCGATCAGGATGGTATTGCAGTTGTTCGCCTCGTAAGAAAGCCACGGGTAAACGTACAGGTCATCAAAGATCTTCATGAAAACTCCTTAGACTCGTTACTCGATGCTCGATGCTCGTTACTGGTTCAATCCAGTATCGAGTATCCAGCAACCAGTATCCAGCATCTCATATCCTCAACCTTTCCACATCCACATCGACCTTCCCGAAGAGGGATGTCTTCCTGGTCCCGTTATAGATCTCCAGGAATATCTGCTGCGCTTCATGCTTTCCGTAGAATCCGATTATGTTAGCGGCGACCGTGAGCACCTCCTCGCTGGCAGGCCCCTTGATGATGCCCTTGGGACCTTTAAAATCTACAGGAGAGAGGAGCACGTATGGCGGCCCCCAGAGCGCCTCCAGGGCCTCGTTCTCTTTCTGGTTCCTGCCGATCACGAGCTTTGTCCCGGGATCGATCCTGAAATGCCTGCCAAGGGTCAGAAGCTCGATGTCTTTTATGGTAAAGTCCTTATCGTCGTTAAAGAGGCGCCTCAACTTGTTGGAGAATATTGGATCCGTAAGCAGGCAGCCCCCGCCGGGGCTGCTGTATGCCTTCAAACGATATTCGTTGACGAGCTCCTGCTGGACGGCCCTCGACCTTCCCGATACGCCGAGCAGCCGTTCCCTGTCCACAATGCCGGCCGCTTCCGGCTCAGACGGGGGAAATAGCTTTGCCGAAAGGGGCCGCACAATGAGGCCCTGCAATCCGCTTCTCTTTTCGATAAGGCTTATGGCATTTCTCTGCTGGGACATGGGCCTTTGGCCCAGGACTTCCCCTGTAATTACAAAACAAGCCCCTTCCTGCTCCATGACCGCCTTTGTCTTCTGAAGCATGAATATCCGGCAGTCGATGCAGGGGTTCATGTTCTTCCCGTATCCGTACCGCGGGTTTTTGATGAGGTCGATATATTCCAGGCCTTTGTCCAGAGTGATAAGGCGTATGCCAAGCTCCTGCGCGGTTTTGACGGCCTGCAGGCCCCGTTCCTTATCGCTCCTGCTTGCGAAAAGGGACGTGAAGTGCACGCCGGCAACCTCGATCCCCTGGTCGAGGATCAGCTTCGTAGCGATGGCGCTGTCAAGCCCGCCGGAAATTAGCGAAACCGCTTTTCTTGGCTCATAGTTCATATCAAGCTACCAGCTTTCAGCGATCAGCGAACAGCTTACAGCCTTTTTTGTTTCAGCTGATGGCTGTGTGCTGTCTGCTGACGGCTATCTGCTATTCACCTTTTGTTTTAATACGAAACTTCCTCCAGCGTCCTTTCCTCGAGGGTGTTCATTTTAATGCCCGACTCTACGCCGGGGAGGTGTTCCACTGGATGCGTAAGCAGGAACCGGCCTGCGAATATCCATTCCTTCAGGATCGAGGCAATCTCCCTTGCCTTGGAATAGCTTGATATGGGAAAGGTCGGGACCTCTTTCCCGTTTACGCCGATCTTTCCTGATTTCAATTGGGCATAGCTTACTTCACAGAGGCTCTTTGGGATCCTTTCGGGGTAATCGTGGCCGTAATCGACGACCTGCGCCCAGAAATCCTCGTCGCTTCTCGATGTGAAGTACGCCATCTCCTCGTCGAGGATGGGTATGGGTATGCCGATGCCCACGAAGATCGTTGCCCCGTAGCCGATAAAGCTCGCGCCCTTGATGAAATTGCCGCTCATCTGCTTGGCGTCGCCGACGACAGCGAGCGTTCCGGCCCCTGCGCGCGGTATCCCGTCAGGGCTTCTCGGAGCGGAAGGATTGTGCTGCGTGCCGTTCCATGCGACGTAGCCGACCCCGCCGGCGAGAAACAGCCTTGTCCCGATCCCGATGGTCCTGTACTTGGGGTCGTTCAGGAGAGGGGAGAGCTGCCCGGCGCTGCAGTAGTTGGCGCTCCCGAGGTTAGGCTTCAAGACCCCCATGTAGGTATGGATCACCTTTTTCGAGAGGTTTACGGCAACGTTATAATTCTGGTACCCGTTTCGGGGATTATAGATGTAGGCCTCGTTGACCGTTTCTTTATTGATATAGGTCTCGATCCTCTTTTTCGGGTAGCAGTCCGTGCCGTAGGCCGTAGCCTCCAGACGTACAGGCCTGCCGCTGATAAAATCTTCTATCACATGGCCGCCCCCGTATTTGAAGGCGCCCGGGTAGACGGTATTGCGCGGGTCGTTATCGGGAGACGCGGTAGCGCCGATGTATATGTCCACGGCGGCAAGGCCGCAGTATGCGGGCACATCGTTGAGGTAGCATTTGCCCCCGCCGATCTTGATCCTTGGTTTTGAATGGCCCAGGTTGATGAACATTCCGCTGCCGCACATCGGCCCGAAGGTCCCTGTCGTCACCACGTCAACATGCTGTGCCGCCTTTTTCGTCCCCTTGTTCCGGGCGATCTCGACCATCTCTTCCGCTGTAACGACAACGACCTTTTTCTTCTTTATCTTCTCATTGATCTCCTCGATTGTCTTCAAAACGGCCTCCTTAAGGTGTCCATAATTATACATGATTTCAGGCAGGTTTCATAGTAAAACCCGTCAGGCGTAAGGCGTGAGGGGTGAGGGGTTAAACCCTTTACGATTTACGACTTACGGGTGTTCCGCTATGCCTTAGTCCCCTTACGACTCACGCCTTACGCCTGACGGTATTTCTCACGTCAGCTTCACATTGAACTTGATCTCTGCCTCGGACCTGCGGCCGTAGATCGGCTTGACCTCGCCTGACGGGGAGCCCGTTATCAGGGGCAGGCCTGTTTTTAAAAGGGCTTCTCCGGAGACGGCCTGGAAACGATCTTTTATTACGGTAACGCCATTAATGCCTGAGAGCGCTTCTTCGCACAGCAGGGCGCCCGTTCCGAAGCATACGCAGGGTGTTTTGATCAGTCCGGGAATATTTTGGGGCTTCAGCGCATGGTATTCCGAAAGCCTCACAATGCTTCCCTGCTGCACGCAATAGAGCGAGCAGAAGACCTCGCCCTTTTTTGCGTCGATGAGGGGGCAGAGGTAGTGGCCCTCCATAAATGAAAGGGGAAATGAGAGGGCGTCGAGGGTGGGGACGCCGCTGACGGGGGTGTTGAGGGCGGCGTTAATGCCTTTGCAGAAGGCAAGGGCCACCCTGATCCCGGTGAACGAACCGGGCCCCAGCGTTACGAGGATGTTGGTTATATCCTGGACGCCGTACCCGCTGTCCGCCAGTATCCCTATAACCGCGATCGGCAGCATCTCGGAAGGAACGCGCCTGTTCCTTGCCAGCCTTTCCGATATGATCCTGCTGCCTTCGGCGAGGACAAGATTAAGGGAATCGAGGGAATTATCGATGCCAAGTATGATCCTATTTTCCAACAAAGATCCTCATTATATCATTGAAAAAGGCGAGGACCATAACGGCAACGAGGATCCCCATGCCGACCTTCTGGGCAATGTCTATCCACCGCTGGGACATTTTCCTCCGCGTGACGATCTCGATAACGTGGAAGAGTATGTGCCCGCCGTCGAGGATGGGGATGGGAAGGAGGTTGATGATGCCGAGGTTGATGCTGATGATCGCCACGAAATAGATGAGGCTCGTCACGCCTTCCTTCGCCTGCTTGCCGGCGACCTCGAGGATCAGCAGAGGGCCGCCGACGTTTTTCGGCGAGATGCTGCCCATGATGAGCTTCACAATGCCGAGAACGGTTATCTTCGAGAGATTGTACGTCTGATAGAAGGCCTTGGTGGTCGCCCCCATGAGCGTATCCTTTTTCGATACCATTTCGCTTGAGGCGGTGATGCCGATGACCTTCCGCTTGATCGGCTCTCCGAAGATGTTCTTGCTTTCCGTCTCTTTCGGGATGATGGACATGTTCACCAGGCTGCCGTTCCTTTTTACCGTGAAGCGCAGGGGACCTGACTGTGCCTCAGCCATGGTCTCCATGATATCGGACCACTCGTTGATCTCTTTCCCTTCTATATTGACGATGATGTCGCCTTCCTTGATCCCTGCCTCATAGGCCGGGTATCCTTTCTCCACGCTGCCTACCTTTGTCGAGAGGACGCTGTATCCGCTCACGAAGACAACGTAAAAAAGAAGGGCCGCGAAGATAAGGTTGAAGAAGGGGCCGGAAAAGGCGATGAGGATCTTTATAAAGGGGGGCTTATGCGCGTAGGACCTCGGAACATCTTCTTCCTGAACCTCCTCTTCAGGCGATTCGCCGAGCAGCTTTACATATCCGCCCAGGGGGACCATTGATAGCGCGTACTCCGTCTCGCCTCTCCTGAAGCTGAGGAGCTTTTTCCCGAAGCCCAGCGAGAAGGTCAGGACCTTTACGTTGGCGAGCCGCGCCATAAGAAAATGGCCGAGCTCGTGTACCAGTATAAGAAGGCTTAATGCGATAATTCCGTAAATAATGCTCATTACCATAATTATTACCTCAGGATGTCTTGAATTTGTTCTCCGTATATGTTGTCGCCCATTGGTGGATCTCCCAGATCGTTGCAACGTCCTCTACCTCGGCCTGCCCCGGGTGATGTTCAAGGGCATCCTCCACGAGGACGGGTATGTCGGTGAACCGTATCCTGCCTTCTATAAAGGCCTGGGACGCAACCTCGTTCGACGCGTTCAGCGTAATCACTGCGCTGTCCCCGGATGCCAGCGCGTCATAGGCAAGCCGCAGCGAAGGGAAGCGCCCAAGGTCAGGCGTGTGGAACGTCAACGTGGAGATATCTTCAAGGCTTAAAGGGTTTAGGGCGAGGGGTTTTCGCACACCTTCGTTGATCGCGTAGGCAATGGGTATCTTCATATCGGGGTTGGCCATGTAGGCGATAAAGGAATGGTCGACAAGCTCCACGATCCCGTGGAGTATGCTCTCGGGATGGACGATGACCCTGATCCGCGAGGGCTCAATATTGAAGAGCCACCGCGCCTCGATCACCTCAAGCCCTTTGTTCATGAGGGTCGCCGAATCGAGGGTGATCTTCTGGCCCATCTTCCAGGTGGGGTGGTTGAGCGCTTCCTCGGGCCTTACGCCTTCCAGGGCGTCTTTGTCGAGCTTTCTGAACGGCCCGCCAGATGCGGTGATCATGATGGTCTTCAATTCCTTTTTCCTGATATTTTTCAACAGCTGATAGAGCGCCGAATGCTCGCTGTCCACGGGTATGAGCTTCGCGCCGCTCTTTTTGACCATCTTTGCGATGACCCTTCCGGCCATGACGAGGCTCTCCTTGTTGGCAAGGGCGAGGATCTTGCGGCACCGGAGCGCCTCCAGCGAGGGCTCCAGCCCGATGCTTCCCGGCAGGGCGTTGACGACAATATGGGCGTCCATGCCTATCATCGCCTTCATGCCGTTGATGCCGGTAAAGAGCTTGTTCCTGTCAAAGTTCACTTTATCTTTCTGCCCCTCATCGTAGATGCATGCGTAGCGGGGCTTGAATTTTTCTATTTGTTGGTTCAGGAGATCTGCCTGCCCTTTGCACGCGAGGCCGAAGACCTCAAAGGCGTCCTGCTGCTGCCCGATCACTTCCAGCGTAGACCTTCCAATGGAGCCCGTTGAACCGAGTATAAGAATTTTCTTCTTCACGCACTATACCTCATAGATACTAATAACCAATAACCAAACATCAATCACCGATTAATATCCAATAACCAATGACCGAATACCCAAACGAGAAAAATATTGGAAGTTTTGTTTGGTTATTATCTTTTACCATCTTATCCCTGCCAGATAATAGTACAAAAACGGTGCCGTAAAGATAAAGCTGTCGATCCTGTCAAGGATCCCTCCGTGTCCCGGGATAAGGGAAGAAGAATCCTTTGTCTCAGACAATCTTTTCCCCAGCGATTCCAGGATATCGCCGAGCTGCCCGAGGAGGCCGATGATGCATCCTATCGCCAGGGATTCCTGGACGGTCATGCCTATCAGGCTGCGCGATGCAAAGATGATGACCATGCTCCCGAGGATGGCCCCGAAGAGGCCTTCAACGGTCTTTTTCGGGCTGATGCGCGGGACAAGGGGCGTTTTGCCAAAGGCCTTTCCTATGAAATATGCGCCCGTGTCGCTCGCCCAGAGGGCGAAAAGGAATATAAGGGGAAGGCTGCCGTGAATCTCCTTGAGCCTGTAGATGTAGAAAAGCGGCAGCAGGATAAAGATTCCGCCGAAAAGAAGCACCGCAATGCCAAGGAATATATCCCTGTTCGCAGTCTCTTTCTTGCCTTCGCCGAGGATGATCATAACGAGCATATAAACGATGGAGAGGAGGAGGAGGGCAGGGGGATAGAGGCCGACGGCGCCGAAATAAAGCGGTACGGCGCCGGCGAGGGCAAGAACAGGGAAAAGGTATCTGGGACCTGCCTTTATCATCGCTGCAAGCTCCGTGATGCCGAGAAGGGCGACTACGAGAAGGAACAGGAAGAACAACCGGGGCGGGAGAAAAAAGAAAAGAAGGACAACAGCAGGCGCGAGGCATATGCCTGTTATGACCCTTTTGCGCAGTTCTCCCACTTAGCCTTCCTTTACCTTGCCGAAGCGCCTCTCGCGTTTTGTGAAATCCCGCAATGCCGCCATGTATGCCCTTTTCCTGAAATCAGGCCAGAGGACATTCGTTACGTATATCTCCGTATATGCGACCTGCCAGAGAAGAAAATTGCTGAGCCTCATCTCCCCGCTTGTCCTGATAAGGAGGTCGGGATCGGGCATGCCCTTTGTCGAGAGGTATTTGCCGAAGAGCCTTTCGTCTATCCTTCTGATCGCGCCGCTTTCTATATCCCCGGCGATGCGCCGTACCGCCGAGATGATCTCTTTCCTGCCGCTGTAGCTCAGGGCGATGTTCAGGCGGAGTTTTCTGTTCCGCGCCGTCCGCGCCGTCACCTCGTCGAGCTTTGCCTGTAGCGCCCGCGGAAAATCCTTTTTGTCGCCGAGCATGTTGAACTGTATTCCTTTTTCCAGCATCATGGGAAGCTCCTTGTCGAGGAAGAAGCCCAAGAATTCAAGGAGCGTTCTTACTTCGCTTTTGGGCCTCGACCAGTTTTCCTTTGAAAAGGCATAGAGCGTGAGGTAGGGTATGTTCAGCTCCCTTGTTATCGTTACTATTTCTCTGACGGATTCTATGCCGACGAGATGCCCCTCGGCCCTCTCAAGCCCCCGCTTTTCCGCCCACCTTCCGTTCCCATCCATGATGATGGCAACGTGCGCGGGAAGCTTATTGATGTCCAGGTTGTGCATGGATGATGTGTTCTTCAGATCGACAGTATCTCTTTCTCTTTTTCTGAGTAAGCCTTTTCCGCCATATCAATATACCTGTCGGTGAGCTTTTGGACCTCGTCCTGTTCTTTATGCAGGTCGTCCTGTGAAAGTTTTTTATCCTTTTCCAGCTTCTTCAGCTTTTCGTTGATGTCTCTCCTGACGTTCCTCATGGCAACTCTTGTGTTTTCGAGCATCTTGTTGCCCAGCTTTGTGAGCTCCTTCCTCCGCTCCTCCGTCAGTTTTGGAAAGGACAGCCTGATCATCTTCCCGTCAGACATGGGGTTTACGCCGAGGTCTGATTTTTGGATCGCCTTTTCAAGCTCGCCGATGATCGAGTTGTCCCAGGGCTGGATGGTGATGGTCCTGCTGTCAGGCACGCCGATGCTCGCTACCTGGTTAAGAGGCGTCGGCTGGTTATAATAGTCGACCTTGATATCCTCCAGAAGCGATACGGAAGCGACCCCGGTCCTCAATTTTGAGAAATCTTTCCTGAGCGTGGTAAGCGATTTCTTCAGTTTGTCTTCGAGCTCTTCCATTACCTCGCGGTTCATGCTTTCCTCCTTACTATTGTCCCGATGTGTTCCCCGAGGGCCGCCCTTTTCATGTTGCCCTTTTCCCTGATGTTCAATACAACGACGGGAAGGCTGTTTTCCTTGCAGAGGGTTATGGCAGTAAGATCCATGACCTGAAGGCCGCGGTTGAGCACTTCGGTGTATGTGATCTCCGGAAAGAACTTTGCGTCCTTGCTCGTCTCGGGGTCCCTGTCGTACACGCCGTTCACCTTCGTTGCCTTCATCAGCACGTCGGCCTTTATTTCTACAGCCCTCAATGCCGCCGCGGTATCGGTGGTAAAATAGGGGTTGCCGGTCCCGCAGGCGAAGATGACGATCCTCTTATTTTGCAGATGCTCAATAGCCGCTTTCCGGTCGTAAGGCTCAGCGATCTTTTCGATGGACAGGGCCGTCTGCACGCGCGCGGGCGCGCCGAGCGCCTCAAGGGCATCCTGGAACGCGAGGGAATTGATAACCGTTGCCAGCATCCCTATGTAGTCCCCGGTGACCCGGTCTATCCCTTCTCTTTCCCCTGTTTTTCCGCGGAAGATATTGCCGCCGCCGAGCACGATCCCTATCTCTGCGCCGAGCTCCCTGATCTCCTTCACCTGGCTCGCTATCTCCAGGAGCATCCCGTGGTCGATGCCGCTCTCCTTTGTCATGAGGGCTTCACCGCTTAATTTCAAGAGGATCCTTTTATATCGCATATTATTAATGGGGCTCACGTCGCCCCCTCCACGGGCAGAAGCCCGTGGAGCCTCCCCATCTCGCCCGTGAACTCGCTATAAAGTATTCTGCTCTCCGCTCTCAGCTCCATGCTCTCCGCTGCCTTTCTCCCCTCACGCCTTACGACTTACGCCTCACGAAGGTTTTACCAGCATCCAGCATCGGGTTTCACTCCTCTATCGTTTCGCCGAGCTGGAACCTTATAAACCTGTTGACGAGTATCTTCTCGCCCATTTTAACGATAAGCTCTTCAAGGAGCTCTTTTACCGTTATGTCCGGGTTCTTGATGAAAGACTGTTCGATGAGGCAGACCTCCTGGTAGAATTTCTCCAGCTTTCCTTCTGCGATCTTATCGACGATCTTCTCCGGCTTTCCCGATTCAAGCGCCTGCTTCCTATAAATGTTCTTTTCTTTTTCTATCGCCTCGGCAGGGACATCTTCCCTTTTTACATAAAGCGGGACCGATGCAGTTATCTGCATGGCAATATCTTTTGCGAATTCCTGGAACTCTTTTGTGTTGGCAACAAAGTCTGTTTCGCAGTTCACCTCGACGATAGTCCCGACCTTGCCTCCCGTGTGGATGTATGATGCTATAATGCCTTCCGATGCGATCTTTCCCATGCGTTTCTGCAGCTTGGCAAGGCCTTTTTCCCGGAGAAATTCGATCGCTTTTTCCATATCTCCTTTTGATTGCTTCAGGGCTTCCTTGCAGTCCATAAGGCCGACGCCCGTTTTTTCTCTCAGTTTTTTTACCGCTTCAGCAGTTATCTCCATGATCATCCTCCTACTTAGTTTGCGTCATAGTCGTCGTATTTTTCTTCAAAGACGCTTTCGTCGACAAAAGGCTTCGGCTCTTCCGCAGCCGCCTCTTCCTTGCCCTGGAATTCCTCCAGGTAGAGGGCCTTTCCCTCAAGGACGGCATCGGCGACCTTCATGGTAATGAGCTTTATCGCGCGGATGGCGTCATCATTTCCGGGGATGACGAAATCGATGTCGTCGGGGTCGCAGTTCGTATCAACGATGCCGACCGTGGGTATGCCGAGCTTCTTTGCTTCGTTGACGGCAATATATTCCTTTTTCGGATCAACGATGTAGAGGGCTCCCGGCAGGCGGTCCATGGCCTTGATGCCGCCTATGTTCCTTTCGAGCTTGTCGATCTCTTTTTCGATCCCGAAGGCCTCTTTTTTGGGAAGGACCTTGAATATGTCGCCCTGTTTGAGCTCTTCGTACTTGCGGAGCCTTGCGATGCTCTTCTCGATGGTCTGAAAGTTTGTCATCGTTCCGCCAAGCCACCTGTTGTTCACGAAATAGGCGCCGCAGCGTGTTGCCTCATCGGCAATGGATTCCTGCGCCTGTTTCTTGGTGCCCACAAAGAGGACATAGTCGTTGTGGGAGGCGACCTCTTTGACGAAGTTGTAGGCCTCCTTGAACATCTTCAGGGTTTTCTGCAGGTCGATGATGTAGATGCCGTTCCGGGCGCCGAATATGTAGGGCTTCATCTTGGGATTCCACCTTTTCGTCTGGTGCCCGAAATGTACGCCTGCCTCGAGTAATTGTTTGATGGTGAGATTGGACATTAAGACCTCCTGGTTTATTCTTCCGCCTTTCGCGATTTAACGCCCGACAGTTTCCTGCACCCGGACATTAATTGAAAGGCGTGCAAAATGTGACGCGGGTAATAAATACCATATGATTTCGGATATTTCAAGGAAAAATGTGATCAGCGATCAGCTAACAGCTTTCAGCGGTCAGCTAAAACAAACAGGTAATAGTTTATAACTCGATGATCGATATTAATAGAAGCTATTCTTCATTTGCTGATGGCTGTGTGCTGTTGGCTGTTCGCTGACTGCTGAAATTGAATTCATTGCCGTTTTGTGATATGTTGATGAAGTTTTCAAAGAATAAGGAGGAAATAATGCCGTCGCTTACGAAAAAGACAGATGCAAAAAGGGCAAGGAAGAGGGTCAACCAGGGCAAGGCAAGGAAGAAGAAGATGTCCAAGGCGTCGACCCCGGCATTTCCGATTCACGTAGGAAAGAAATGACCAACAGGGCGCTGAGATACGAGATAGGGCCGATCAGGCCTCCCAACGAGGCATACAGCCTTCTCGTGAGGTTTACCAGGAACTGCCCCTGGAACCAGTGCGCCTTTTGCCACATTTATAAAGAGAGGAAATTCGAAAAAAGGTCCTTCGATGAAATAAAGAGGGATATCGATACGATCAAAGAGATCGCAGATGATATCAAACAGCTTTCGTGGGGGAAGGGCTGCGGCGGCGAGGCCACCGAAGCCCTGGTGGAAGAGATATTTTCGGGCAGCACCTATAACGAGTGTTACAAGAGCGTGGCGGTATGGTTATACTTCGGGGGGAAGAACGTCTTTATACAGGACGCGAACTCTCTCGCCATGAACCCGCAGGCCTTCATGGATTCGCTCAGATACCTCAAGGAGACCTTCCCGACCATCGACAGGGTGACATCCTACGCCCGCTCAAGGACGATAGCAAAGCGGCTGAGCATTGAAGACCTGAACAATATGAAAGAAGCCGGGCTCACGAGGCTCCATATAGGCCTTGAGTCGGGGAGCAACTCCCTTCTGAAATTCATAAACAAAGGGGTGACCAAGGCAGAGCATATTGAATGCGGCAGGAAGGTCAAAGAATCGGGGATCGAGCTTTCTGAATATGTGGTCCTTGGAATGGGAGGAAAAAAGTGGTGGCAGGAGCACGCCCTGGAGACAGCCGATGCCCTCAACAGGATAGATCCTGATTTTATCCGGTTCAGGACGCTCAAGGTGTTAAAGGCCATGCCCCTTTATGAAAAGATGCAAAACAAAGAGTTTTTGCTCCCCACCGAAGAGGATGTCCTCATCGAGGAAAGGCTCCTGATAGAGAACCTTGAAGGCATAACGAGCTATATCAAGAGCGACCATATCCTCAACCTCCTTGAAGAGATCGACGGCAAGCTGCCCGAAGACAAGGAAAAGATGCTGTCAATCATTGACGACTATTTTTCACTTACACCTGAGCAGAAAGTAACCTACAGGTTCGGCAGAAGGTCGGGGATCTACCGGAGCATCAATGACCTCAACGACGAGCTTACCTACTTCAGGATAGGGAAGGCGATCAAGGAGATGGAAGACAAAGAGCCAGGCAGCGTTGAAAAGACCATCTCGCTTCTGCTGGAGAATTATATTTAAGCAGCTATCAGCTTTCAGCAATCAGCAGTCAGCTAAAACATGCAAGTAATATTGATAACTCGATGATCGATATTAATAGAAACTATTCTTTATTTGCTGACTGCTGATAGCTGTTAGCTATTTAAAATACTCCACTATCGCCTCTACAAGCCCCGGTATGTCGTATCTCTTTGCCTCGATGGATGGCACAAGGCCATGGGCCCTGAGCGTTTTTGTCGTGACGGGGCCGATGGAGGCGATGATCGTGCCTTTCAAGGCATCTTTTCCGTATAGCTTGACAAAATTGGCTACCGTCGACGAGCTTGTGAACGTGACGATGTCCGGTTTTTCATGGAGCGTGGTTGTCTTTTCCGGGAGGATGGCCTTGTAGACAGGGATAACATCGCAGGCGCCGCCCTGCGCTTTAATGAATTCAACGATGACGTCGCGCGCCTCCTTCGCCCTTGGGAGAAGGAATCTCTTGTCCCTGACGGCGAGGCCTCTCAGGACGTCTATGATCCCCTCGGACGTGAACTGTTGAGGAACGTGGTCGGAGATTATTCCCCGTGCTGCGAGGAAGGATGCCGTGGCGTCGCCGATAGCGATGACCGTGATGCCATGGAGAGACCTTATGTCCTTCCCTTTTCTGAAGAGCTCATCAAAAAAGGCCGATACGCCGTTGATGCTTGTAAAGATCATGAAGTGGTAGGATCCCAGCGAGTCAACGGCCTTTGATAATTTTTTATTTGGCGCAATGGCGGAGATCTCTATCGTGGGCATGTGGATCACCTGTGCGCCACTGTCGGAAAGGAGGTTCGCGAGCCTCATCGACTGGTGGGGCGGCCTTGTGATGGCAACCTTTTTCCCGAAGAGGGGCCTTTTTTCGAACCATGCAAGCTTTTTCCTGAGGCTGACGACGTTGCCGACAATGATGATCCCGGGAGGCTTTATGCCGGCCTTTTTTGCCAGCGAGCCGATCTCCGCCAGCCTGCCGGCAACGACCTTCTGTGTTGGCAGCGTGCCGGACTGGATAATGCATGCCGGCGTTGCGGGGTCTTTGCCTTCCGTGACCAAACGATCCGCGATGACGCTCAGGTTTTTTATGCCCATGAGGAATACGAGCGTGTCAGGGCCGTTGGCCAATTCATGCCACCTGATAGACGACCCTGTTTTCTTCTCGTCCTCATGGCCCGTTATCAATGCTACGGTTGACGCGCGATCCCTGTGGGTAAGGGGAATCCCGGCGTATGCAGGCGCCGAGATGGCAGAGGTAACGCCGGGGACGACCTCGCATACGATCCCGCGGTCAGCCAGGAACTCCGCTTCCTCTCCGCCTCTTCCGAAGATGAAAGGGTCGCCGCCTTTAAGCCTTACTACGACGGCGTTCTTTCCTGCCTTTTTCAGAAGAAGGGCGTTGATGTCTTTCTGGGGCAGCTCGTGCTGCGACGCCTTCTTACCCGCGTAGATAAGCTCCGAATTGTTCTTTGCAAGCGATAGGAGGTCTTTGTTGACGAGATTGTCGTAGATGATGACGTTTGCAAGCTGGATAAGCTCAAGCGCCCTCAACGTAATGAGCTTGAAATCTCCGGGGCCTGCGCCTACGAGGTAAACTTTACCCATACGTAAGAATTATACGTTGTCTAAGGGGCATATTCAAATGATAAATAAGAGAGCTTTCAGCAGCCAGCTACCAGCTATCAGCAAATAAAGAATAAATGTCCATCGTCGATTATCGGCTAAGCAACATTATTTGTTGTAGCTGTCAGCTGTGTGCTGAAAGCTGATCGCTGTTAGCTGATAGCCGCAAAAATTACCTTTACAATGTTACTGTATGGTGCTACTATTATTTAAAAAGTAATACAGGGAAAATATGTCAGATCTGGTCCGGTTCGGCGTTTCTTTAGAAAAGTCATTGCTCGATAAATTCGACCGTTTTATCAGGGAGCGGAACTACACAAACCGCTCAGAGGCTTTCAGGGACATGATAAGGCAGGAGCTGATAAAAAAGGAGTGGGTCGAAGGCGACGATGTGGCGGGCGCAATAACGCTTATATACGACCACCACAGGAAGGACCTGCTCAACAAGATAACCGATATACAGCACAACTATCAGAAACTGATCATTTCAACCCAGCATATACACCTCGACCACCACAACTGCCTTGAGATCATCGCGGTGCGTGGCAACCCGTCGGCAGTGCAGAGGCTCACTGGCCTGTTGAAGGCGATAAAAGGAGTGAAGCACGGGACGCTGAGCATGTCGAGCGCGGGGAAAGAGATAGGGTAAGCGGTATTATTTTTTTTATAAAAAGTAGCACGAAAAAAAAATAAATAACACGGAAGGTATAATGCATAAGATAAGTTTTTATATGGCGGTTACGGTCTTGATTCATCTGTTGTGTGGCGGAGGCGTTTTTGCAGAAGAAGGGAAAAGGCTGGAGCTTGGACGTATCGTTGTAACAGCCGCAAGGCCGGGGATGCCCGTTGAGGAGTCCCCCGTTGTCCCTGTAGATACCAATTACGGCACCCAGTATAATGTTGTGACCGGGGAGCAGATCAAAGAGCAGAATTCTTACGACTTTCCCTCGACGCTGCGCGATGTGCCGGGCGTGATGTTTCAGAGCAAGAACGCCATGGGGAGCCAGACCAGCCACAGCCTTTATATACGCGGACGCGGGTCGAGCCACCCCAGTTCCGATCTTGCCGTATTGTTTGACGGGGTACCGCGCTACGGGGCATTGTTCGGCCAGGTGCTGGGCGACGGCATCGCTGTGTCCACCATAGGCGGAATGGAGGTTTATAAAAGCCCGCAGCCTTCTCAGTTTGGCAGCGGATACGCCTCTGTTAATATTTTTCCAAAATACATGATGCAGGAAGGCAATCAGGCCGAAGTGAGCTCCAGCGGCGGAAGCGACGGCACGTTCGATGAGAGCCTCTCGGCAGGCGTCAAAAAAGGGCCCTTTGACATCTACGCGTCGCAGAGCTTGACGAGAACAGACGGCGACCGCCACAATTCAGGGGCGAGCCAGCAAAACTATTACGTGAATACCGGCTACCGGATCAACAAGGAATGGAACGTCAGGTTCCTCGCTAATTATGTCAGCGGCAAAACCGAGGCCCCAATGCCGGACAGGACAGCTAACTTTGCAGCGAACGGAGTGAACTGGCCCCAGGCAGAGCGCTACAAGACAGAGACCATATTTACCACGCTGACCCTCAACCACGAATATGAGCGTGCGAGCGGCTTTCTAAAAGCATACCGCAATGAAACTAATTTTGAGCTGCTGCAGGAATTGAATTCGGCGAACGGGAGGCTTTACGCAAACGGCAGCGGAGGGCTTTGGTCGAAGCAGGAGATCATGCTTTACGGGGTCAGGGGGAAAGAAGCGCTGCACCTCTGGCAGGGCGGAGAGATAATAGCAGGAGCAGACCTTGATATGGCTGAGCTCAAAAATACGCAACAGACATACAGCGGTCTTAAGCCGACCGCAGCCGCAGTCAATGGAGGCCTGGCCAGGAGGGTCTGGGATTTCCCAGACACAAGGCTTTTCTCTCCCTATGCGGCTGTGAGCCATATGATCGGCCGCAAGGAAGGCTTCCATGTCATTCCGTCGACGGGCTTCCGCTATTATCATCATAATGAGTTCGAGAACAAGTCAGCGGCCCAGGGAGGCCTGGTGATAGGGTACGGGAATACCGATCTTAACGTAAGCTACTCGCGGGGCATAAATTATCCTTCGCCTATAGTGATGATGAATGCTGTCCTCACCAATGCCACGGTCAACAATCCAAGAGCAATAAAGCCCGAGGTGGTGGACCATTACGAGGCAGGCCTGATACATAAATGGCCGGATAAAGGATCCTTGGCGGCAACGGTTTTTCGCGACAAAGGGAAGGATCGTTTCCAGACTTACATGGGCGGCGCGATCCCGCTTTGTTTTAACGACCCTGTGGGATATTACGAGATCCGCGGGCTGGAGCTTACCGGCACGGCGGCACCCGTAAAAGACCTTGAGCTTTTTGCCGCCGCTACATGGCTGACCGTCGAGGCCAAAGGGGCTGACAACATTGAAAGCAATCACATGCCTTATACCCCTGGTTTTCAATTCCAGTCCGGCGCCAAATGGATATTTTTGAAAGATTTCAGGGTCTTTGCCGATTTGCAGCACCTGCGGAACTTGTACCAGGGCGCATCTGCCGGAGTGGGGCGGGGCAATACGTTTAATCTCCCCAAGCTCATAGCCAAGGATAAGCTCGGCGACATCACGCTGGTGAACGCGCGGATAAGCTATCGTTTCGATTACAGGCCGATGGGGCTCAGCAATTCGGAGGTTTTTGTGGCGGCCAACAATATCTTTAATCAGGACTATGAATACGCGAAGGGCTATCCCATGCCCGGGACAACATTCTTCGGCGGGGTCAGCCTGAAGTTCAACTGACAGACCACCCGCAGCTCAACCGCGGATGAACAATATCCCCTCTCCCCTAGCAGGAGAGGGCCAGAGCACAGGCGGTACCTGGTAACAATATCCCCTCTCCCCTCGCGGGAGAGGGCCAGGGTGAGGGGGAAAGGAAAACAGGCGACCACCATGTCTAAAAAACCAATATTAAAAGACCTGACCCCAATACGCCCAATACGGATGCGGCTGTGCCTTTTGATCGCGGCGATGGCGGCCGCGTGCCTTCTCGCCGGATGTTCAGGCAGGTCGGATGCAGTCGCCCCAAAGGGCGTGCGCGTCGTGGTAGCGTCGGACACGATCCTGTCCGGGATGATAACCTCGCTCCTGCCTCCGCGCCTCTATTCCGTCGCGGCGATCATCCCGCCGGGCCAATGTCCCGGCCATTACGACGTCAAGCTGTCGGATGTGGAGAAAGTAAAGCGGGCGGACCTGATCGTCTCATTCAGGGAAATGTCCTTCATAGATAAAAATGGACCCGAAGGGGCAGGGCGGCTTGTGATAGATACAGGGGGGCGCAACTGGATGGCGCCGGATTCTTATTTATACGGTTTGGCGCTCCTTGCCGACAGGCTTGCGCAGCACTTCCCTGAAGATAAGAATGTAATTATGAGCCGAAGGGACAGCGCGGTTCGGGAGGCAAGGGCCTATGCCGATTCGGTCAAAAAGCGCATCAGGCATGCGGGGATCGCAGGAAAGGCGGTCATTGCCTCCTCCATGCAGAAAGAAACGCTGGAGTGGATGGGCTTCGTCGTTGTGGGAGAATACGGAAGGCCGGAGGCGATGTCTGCAGGGGAGGTCGTGCGCCTCTCAAAAACAGGAAGGGAATATCAGGTAATATTCGTTGCAGACAATCTGCAGTCGGGCCCGGATGCGGGAAAGGGGATCGCAGAATCGCTCGGTGTTCCCCACATCGTCCTCACCAATTTCCCGTCAGAAAGGGGCTACCTTGCCGCGCTGGGAGAGAACGTTGACGTTATACTCGCTGCTGGAGCAAAGCGGAAGGCAAGAAGAGAACAAAACCCGTGAGGCGTGAGGCGTAAGGCGTGAGGCGATGAAACCCGTGAAAGGTAAAATGTAAAGGGATGTGATATGGACAGTTACATTATAGAGCTCGAAGGGGTTACTGTCAGAAAGGGCGGGGGTCTGTTGCTGGACAAGATCAGCCTTAGCGTGCCGCGCGGCGAATGCGTGGGGATCATCGGCCCAAACGGCGCCGGCAAGACCACGCTTTTGAACGTCATAGCCGGATTTGAACGATTTACAGGGAGGCTCAGCCTTTTCGGGCGCCGCGAGTCCTGGAAGCGCAGCCGCGAGGCCCGGCTCCGTATCGGCTATGTTCCGCAGCTCTTTCAGATCGATCCGGCATTTCCGATCCTTTCATCTGAGGCTGTAATAACAGGGTCGATCGGCCGTTTGGGCCTCTTCCGCTCTCCAGGCAGGCAGGAGAGGGAGAGGGCGATGCAGCTCATGGAAATGATGCGCATGGCCCATCTTTGGGACAGGCCGCTCGGCCGGCTTTCAGGGGGAGAACGCCAGAAGGTATCGCTGGCGCGCGCCATTATGCAAAAGCCCGATATCCTTCTTATGGATGAGCCGACCGCGAACCTTGACATAGCTGTCCAAAAGGAGGTTATGGACCTTATAAGCGAGATCCACAGGCAGCAAGGCCTTACCGTTCTCCTCGTCACGCATGATTTCAATATGCTCCCCGGCTCGATGCTCCGGGCAGTGTTTTTGAACCGAGGCAGAACCATTTTTGACGGCGATCTGGACGCCGCAATGTCAGGCGAGATGTTGAGCAGGTTATTCCAATATCCGCTGGAGACCTTTGACCGGAACGGCAAGAGGTTCGTCTCTTATGGCTGAGTACCTGCTCGATGCCTTTGCGTGCCCGCCTATACAGCGCGCAGCCCTTGCATGCATCCTCTGCGGCGCAAGCTGCTCGTTGCTGTCCGTATTTGTCGTGTTGATGAAAATGCCGCTGATGGGCGTATCGATGTCGCACGCTGCTTTTGCGGGGGCAGTGCTGGGCATGCTCCTGGACGTCAACCCGGCATTAAGCGGCTTCATCATGTGCCTCCTCGCCGCCGGGGTGCTCGGCCCGCTTTCAGACCGCACGGATATGGCGCCCGAGAACGTGCTTGGCATCATGTTTTCTTTTCTTATGGGCGTTGCATTTCTCGGCATGGGAATTCTCACGAGAACAAAGGCCGGCGCCCTCAACCTGATGTGGGGAAGCCTGCTGTCGCTGTCACGTTCAGACATTGCGGCCCTGGCGCTTGTAACATTTCTCCTCGCGCTCTTCGTGCTCTTGTTTTTCAAGGAGATCCGCCTTGTCCTTTTTCACAGGAGGCTCGCCACGGCAAGCGGCGTGCCCGCACGGGCGATCTATTACGCCCTGTTGTTTCTTACCGGCGCCGTGGTGTCCTCAAACCTTGCGACGGTGGGAGGGCTGCTCATCTTTGCGCTGCTCGTGCAGCCGGGGGCTACGGCGCTTCAGTTGACCTACAATTTGAAGCACTTTTTTATCATCTCTGCGGCGTCCGGGGTCGGCTCGTGCATATCGGGCCTCATCATATCCTATTTTTTTGATCTTCCGTCCGGGGCGGCAGTGGTTCTCATGGCAACGATCATCTTTGCTGCCGCGTACATCTTTTCGCCGAAGCGCAGAGCAGCAAAGCTTAAAAAAAGGAGCATGTATAATGAAGATGACGCGAGATGAGATCTATCGCACACGAAAAGAATTTTTTAACAAACATGCCGAGGGCTGGTATGATATGTGGTACAGGGACGATGCCACCGGGCGGCACGACAAGCACAAAAAGGACTTTGACCGCCTCTTTTCACTTCTTCCGCTAAAAGCGGGAGACCATGTGCTGGACGTCGGATGCGGGACGGGCGTGCTGGTTCCTTTCATGCTTGAGCGCATCACGGAAAGGGGAATTCTTTACGAGCTGGATTTCGCAGATAATATGATAGAGGTAAACCGGAGCCTGCATGGGGCCGGCAACATCCGCTTCATTATCGCCGACGCCGAGGATGCGCCGCTGGACGATTCCTCGTGCGATGCCGTCGTCTGTTTCTCCTGTTTCCCGCATTTCCACGACATGGAAAAGGCTATGGCCACGCTCTCGCGCATCCTGAAGCCGCAGGGGTACTTTGTTGTGTCCCACTTCGAATCGTCGGAGGGGATCAATAAGCACCACGGGTCATGTCATGCGGTAAGGCACGACCGCCTGCCTGACGGGGCAGGCATGCGCGCGCTGTTCCGGAAAGCGAATCTGGGCATTGAGCTGTTCACCGACGAGCCCGGCTTCTATTGCATCATCGCGAGAAAGGACTAGATGCTCGATGCTGGATGCTGGTCAAACCAGTGACAAGCATCGAGTATCGAGTATCGAGCAGCAAATGAACGTAAAAGATGGAGAAAGGATATGATCAAAAAACTGTTTTTGTACATGGCCAGGTGGCAGCTCAGCACGTTCACCCTCGCGCCGGTAATATGGCTGCTTGCCCTCTACGGCATAACGAATTCATGGATAGCGGCATTCATAGGCAATTTTATAGGCTCGCTGATATTTTTCTGGGTGGACCGCTACATATTCAGGTCGGACCATTTCGAGGTATGGCAGACGAAGGAGGGCAGGTGCGATGTCTGCGGGAAAGAAGATGTCGTGTGGCGCCTTGTAAGGGCTCCAAACTACGACAGAATGGCCGACAAACCGGTCTTTCTGTGCATGGAGCATTCAAAGCAGAAGACCGAGGAACTGAGGGAAAAAGGGATACCGGTCAAGGCAAGAAGCGGGTAATGCAAACACGAAATCCTAATATCGAAATACTAAACAATTACCCATGCCGCGCATCGCGCGGCACCCTCGAAGAATGAAAATGATGCATCAAGGATGAGCATGGTATAGGGATATCCCACACAAACACGCTCATTCCGCTCCTGCGGCTTCATTCGCTCGCGTTCGGCTTCGGAACTTTTGCTTCGCAAAAGACCGAGCTTCCTCGCCTCACGACGGTTTGCTCCGGGATATCCCTATACCATGCTCTCGTTATATGACCGGGATAGACTATTTTCTATGTAAATGCAAATGTTCAAAATCAAAACGTAAGGAACTTTAATCTGTTTCGGACGTTATGAGCCTGTTTGCGGGGAAAAGCCATACGCTGACGCTTTCATACCGGTGAAAGTCCAGGGTCAATAAATATCAGCTTTTTTATAGAGATTTAGCTTGACAGTTTCTTTAGAATAGTCATAATATACCCTTTAAGCAGCATGCTTAATCTAATATATGAAAGGAGCTCTGTAGTATGCCAGTAGGTAAAGTAAAATGGTTCAACGATTCAAAGGGGTATGGGTTCATCGAGCAGGATAACGGTGAAGATGTCTTTGTCCACTTCTCAGCCATCAAACAGGATGGTTTCAAATCACTCAAAACAGGCGAAAAGGTCGAATTTGAGATCGTGAAAGGTCCAAAGGGTCCGCAGGCAGCAAATGTAGCCAAGGCTGAATAAAAAAAGCAGGGGCTACCCCCCCTGCTTCTCCATATTTTTAATCTCATCCCACAAGCTGTCCATATCGGAAAGCGACGATTTGGTCAGGTCTGTATTTTTTTCTATATAATTGAAGCGCCGTATGAATTTTTCTGAGGTTGCCCTTAGTGCATCTTCGGGGTCGACGTTGTGGGCCCTTGATATGTTCACGATGGTAAAGAGCAGGTCTCCTATCTCCTCCTTCACTGCGGCGGCGTCCCCCGTGCCTTCTGCCTTCTTAAGCTCGCCGATCTCTTCATACATCTTTTCGTATATGTCTTCAAGCCTTTCCCAGTCAAAGCCGACCCTCGCGACGCGCCTGGTGATGGTATAGGCCCGAAGCAGCGCGGGGACGCTGACGGGGATATTGGACAGCAGCGAGTAGCCCTCCTTCTCCCCCTTCTTGATCTCTTCCCACCTCTTCTGGATAGGTTTTTCCGGGGTTTCTTTCAGAAATACGTGGGGGTGCCTGTTGTACATCTTCCTGTATTCTTCTTCAAGGACGCCTTTTATATCGAACCTTTTTTGTTCCTCGCAGATCTGTGCGATAAAGATTATGTGGAAGAGGAGGTCGCCGAGCTCCTCTTTGAGCGCCTGGACGTTGTCTTTCTCAATGGCCTCGATAAGCTCGTATACTTCTTCAAGGAGAAAGGTTTTAAAAGAAGGAAGGGTCTGCTTTTTGTCCCACGGGCACCCTTCTTCGCCCCGCAAGGTTGCTACAAGCTCCACAAGCTTTGCAAATTCATTCATATGACCTCCAATTGATACAGTGAAAGGCTAAGAAGGGTCTCGTAAGGCGTAAGGCGTCAGGCGATTAAACCCCTTACGACTAACGATTTGCATCTTACGGATGTTCCACGATTCATGCAATTTTGTTCTTTTTCCCCTCACGACTTACGGGTGTTGCTGTATCTTCTCCGCGATGATCTCCACTGTCCTTCTCATGACCTCCTGCTGCGCCTCGATGACCCTTTTCCCTGCCTCGCCCATCTTTTTCATGAGCGCCGCGTCCTCGAGGATCATGGTAATGTGGCTTACCAGCTCGTCGCCGTTTTTAACGACCATCCCGGCCCCGCTCCTTGCTACCTGCTCGGCGATGTCCCTGAAGTTTTCCATGAAAGGCCCGAAGAGCACGGGCGTGCCGAAGAATAAGGGCTCGAGGATGTTCTGACCGCCGTAAGGGGCGAGGCTGCCCCCGACAAAGGCAACCCGGCTTCTTTTGTATATATCGAGGAGGTCGCCGACAGTATCGACGACAACGGTATCGGTATTCAAGGCAGAGGGGGGCGCCTTTTTCAGGGTGGAGTACCTGGCGCAGCTGAAAAAAGACAAGAGCTCTTTTTCGATCGTCTCGGTGAGATGCAGCTCCCGGGGCGCCACGAAGACGGTGTGGTCAGGGAAGCGGGCCTTGAGCCTTTTGACGGCGTCAAACACCGCATCAAGCTCCTTCTCTTTGACGCTGCCGCAGGTTATGATCTTTTCTTTTTGAGAGGCGTCGATAGGCGCAGCGGATTTCCTGTAGTACTTGATATTGCCCGCATTGACCACCTTCCGGGGGTTCATGCCGATAGAGATATAGCGGTTCATATGCTCTTCCGACTGGGCGAGGACATAATCGATGTCGGCGAAGACGTGCCTGAGAAAAAACGACAGGCCCCTGTACCGGTTGATCGTGCTGTCAGAGATCCTCCCGTTGACTATCATTACGGGCGCCCCCTCTTTCTTTGTCTGCCAGATGAGGTTCGGCCAGATCTCTGTCTCGATGATAAGAAGCGCCTCGGGCCTGACGCTCCTTAAAAAGCGGCGTATTGAATATATGAAATCGAGGGGCAGCGGCTGTACCAGGGCATGATCGCCGAGCTTTCTTTCAAGGAGTTCCCCGGCGTAGTGCGTATTGGTAGTTATGAGAAAACGTTGAAACCCTGTGTTCTCCCGCATGTAATTGACGAGGTTTTCGGCTATCAGCGCCTCTCCGATGGATGCGGCGTGGATCCACAGCATCCGGTGCTCCCCGGCTGTTCCGGGGGGCGCAAGCCGTTCGAGGACATTCTTCCTGATCTTTTTCTTCGACAGCGCGTAGAGGAGAAAGAACGGGAGGGCCGCAAAGGTCAGTATGTTGTAGATTATCTTCCACATGCTACGGCATCCGCTTTCTCGGTAATGGATATGAGCGCATGTTCGAGCTCGACCCTCTTTTTTTCAATATCTCCAGAGGTGCTCTCTTTGCTTATATGGATCGGGTCTCCCCATAGAAAATAGACCGTTGAAAAAGGATAGGGCAGGATGAAGTTGTCCCAGGAATGAAAAGTTTTTTTTTACTTGCCCCGTAGCTGACGGGCACTATTGCCTTGCCGGACAGCTTTGCAAGCTCGATGATGCCCTGCTTTACCTTGTACCGGGGGCCTTTCGGGCCGTCAGGCGTGATCGCCACATCTATGTTGCGCTTCAGGTCCTGCAGTATTGTTCTGAGCGAAGAGACGCTCCCCTCTTTCCTGTAGGAGCCGCGTATGGAGCCGAGATTGAAAAAGCGGATGATCCGGGCAATAAATTCACCGTCGCGGTGGCGGCTGATCAGCACCTTTCCTCCGCCTCCCTTTTTCGCGAAGGGCATCATGAGCAGCCTTCCGTGCCAGAAGCAGACGATGAAGTTGCCTCCTCCGTCCCACGCTTCCTGCACCACCGACCTGTTGATGTGCACGAACCGCAGCGTCATTCTAAGGAGCGAGAGCACAACGAAGACAAGGGGCGGCAGCACGTTAAGGAGGAGAAAATATTTTATTGTTTTCATTTTTTACCCATATTTATGACCTTTTTTTGTGAGCTTTCCCTGAACTGCAATTCATAGAGCCGCTTATAGGGGCCTTCGGCCTCTATGAGGGTAGCGTGCGTCCCTTCCTGGACGATGGTTCCCTTTTCAAGGACTATGATCCTGTTGGCGTTGATGATCGTTGAAAGCCTGTGGGCGATGATGATCGTTGTCCTTCCCTTCATGAGGTTCTCGAGGGCCTTTTGCACCTCGATCTCAGACGCGGCATCGAGAGAGCTCGTTGCCTCATCGAGAATGAGTATGGGCGAATCTTTGTAGAGGGCCCGGGCGATGGCGATCCGCTGCTTCTGCCCCCCGGAAAGCCTTACGCCTTTTTCCCCTACGCCCGTGTCGTATTTTTTTGGAAGCTTGACGATAAAATCGTGGGCGTAGGCCATGCGGGCCGCGCTCTCAAGCCTTTCCTGGTCCGGCACGACGCCGTACGCTATGTTGTTCATGATAGAGTCGTTGAAGAGGATGATATCCTGCGTCACAAGGGCTATATTCTTCCTCAGCGAGTCAAGCGTAACATCCCTGATGTCAACGCCGTCTACGAGGAGCTTTCCGTCTGTTATGTCGTAGAACCTCGGGATGAGGTTGGCGAGGGTTGTCTTGCCTACGCCGCTTTCGCCCACTATCGCCAGCACCTCGTTCTTGTTGATCGTAAGGTTGATATCGTTGAGGATCATCTTGTCCTCATATTTAAAAAAGACGTTGCCGAACTCTATTGAGCCGCCGACCCTGCCAAGCTGGATGGCGCCGGGCTTTTCCAGTATCTCCGGCTCCCTGTCGATGACCTCAAAGACGCGCTGGCTCGCGGCGAGGCCCTGCTGTATGTTGTGGTTTTCTTTGTTGAGCCTCTTGATCGGCTCGTAGAGCATGAGAAGGGCCGCAGTGAAGGAAAAAAAGTTGCCCGGCGTCGAGGTTCCCGAGATGACCTCTTTGCCGCCGTACCATATTATTACCGCGATCGCTATGCCGCCGAGCACCTCCATTATGGGGTGGGACAGCGCCCTGATCTTGGTGCGTTTGAGAATGATCCTGAACATTTCATCGTTCTCTTCCTCAAACCGTTTGTTCTCATACATCTCCATGGAAAATGCCTTCACCACCCTCTGGCCGGTAATGGTCTCGTGGAGAAAGCTTGTGAGGCGCGCTACAGACCTCTGTGCCTTCATGCTGATCTTTCGCAGCTTCTTTCCGAAGGCGACAATGGGGTAGGTTGCAAAGGGCAGGATGATGAAGGCTATGATCGCGAGCCTCCAATCCCTGTAGAAGACAACGAAGATGAGCCCGATTATGGTAAAGGCATCCTTGAGGATCGCCGTAAAGGCGTCCGAGACAGTGCTCTGGAGGAGGTTTACGTCGTTCATGATCCTTGATATGCTGGAGCCGGTAGGGGTCTTATCGAAGAATACAAGCGGCTGGCGCTGCAGGTTGGCGAAGATGAGGTTCCGTATGTCTGTTATAACCTTCTGCCCGACGTAGCCCATGAGGTATGCCTGGAGGTATTCGAAGACCCCCTTGAGGAAATATAAGAGAACGACGCCTATCGGGATGACATAGAGCATCGTTTCGTTCTTCTCAAAGAAGATCTTGTCCAGCACGGGCTTGACGATAAAGGCCGTCAGGCCGTTCGTCCCCGCCACGAGGGACATGCATATCATGGCAAAGACAAGCTTTACCCAATAAGGTTTTACAAAGTTAAGAAGCCTCAGGTATAGCGCCATGTCATTTCCCTAAAAATTCAACGACGATATCCTTTGCGCGCTCATAGGAATCATAGTGTCCAAGCCTTGCGAGGATCTCGTCCGTATCCTTTTTTATGCTATCTTTTCCATTATTTATCATATATATTGCCTTTTCTGCAATCTTTTCAGATGGGATATGCTGGATGAACTCCGGGAATACCTCTTTCCCGGCGATGATGTTGGGGAGGCTGATGTGCTTTATTGTTACGAGCATCCTGGCGATGCAGTAGGAGAACAGCGATATCCGGTAGATGACGATCGTGGGGGTGCCGAGTATCGCGGCCTCCAGCGTAGCGCTGCCGGATGAGACGATAGCCAGGTCGGAATATGCAAGGGCATCGCAGGACTGCCCCCTGATGATGGTACAGTCTCTCAGCCCTTCCCTGAAGCTGTCAAGGGCCGACACGTCGATATTGTCCGCGAGGGGGAGCAGGACGGCAAGCCTGCCTACCTGCCTTTTTATCTTTTCGATGGCCTTGAGGAGGACCGGCATATGCCGCGCGATCTCGTTTTCCCTGCTGCCGGGCATGATGGTGATCACGGTGCACCCTTTTCCGATGCCCGTTTTTTTGAAAAATGCCTCTTTTGTGTTTGCCGGCCTTACCGTAGAGACGAAGGGATGCCCCACGTAGGAGGCATCGATCCCGTATTCTTCGTAGAGCTGCTTTTCAAAAGGCAGCACGCAGATCACCTTGTCGATGCATTGTTTTATCATGAGCGCGCGCTTCTTTCTCCAGGCCCAGATCTGCGGAGGGATGAAATAGACCGTGGGGATCCCCAGCTTTTTTGCGAACCGGGCTATCTTCAGGTTGAAGCCGGGAAAATCGACGAGTATCAGGAGCGAAGGCCGGGTCTGTTCAAGATGCTTTTTCAGGCCCCTGTAAGCGTCCTTTATGTGGCGCAGCTTGGAAAAGATCTCGCTTAAGCCTGTAAGGGAGATGTTCCGGTAGTCGCAGATAGTGTTCATGCCTTCGTCGCGGAGCCTTTGCCCTCCGATGCCGCTTAATTCCACGGCGGCAGACCTTTTGATCGATCTGACAAGCTCCGCGGCGTGTATCTCTCCTGAGAGCTCTCCAGTGACAAGGACGATGTGCCGCATGTTCGGGTCAGCGCTGCTTCTTTGCAATGTGCTGCCTGATCTTGTTCGCGAGGATGAGCGCCCTGAGGCCGTCTTCGCCTGTAGCGCCTTGCTGCGGGATGCCTTTTATGGCGCTTATGAACTCTGCCAGTTCATCCTGAACGGGGTCTATGCGGTCAGCCGCATGCTCTTCGATATCAATGCCGCCGCCAGGTTTTTTTCCGATGACGGTCAATCTCCCCTCCATAAAATCGATGCAAAAAGACCGTCCCTTTTCAAAAACGGTGAGCGTTCTTTCTCGTTTCGCCGCAACCCTGCTTGAGAAGATATTTGCCACAGACCCGTTTGCAAAGACGACCCGTGCCTGCGCCGCGTCAAGCTTGTCGGTCACGACGGAGGCGCCGCCGGCGCGGATCTCCCTCACGTCTTCCCTGACGAGGGAAAGGACAAGGTCGATGTCATGGATCATGAGGTCGAGTATGACGTCAACGTCCGTCGACCTTCCGGTAAAAGGGCTTGCCCTGTGAGCTTCTATAACGAGCGGCTCCCGGATCATCTGCCGCGCCTTCCTGAACGCCGGGTTGAACCTTTCGAGGTGGCCGACGTGGAACGCAAGCCCTTTTTCCGCCGCAAGGCCGGCAAGCCTTCTGGCCTGGCTTACGGTGGCGGCGACGGGTTTTTCAATGAAGACGTGCACGCCTTTTTCCATGAACGATTTCGCAATGGGGTAGTGCGTGTCCGTAGGCGCGGCTATCACGACGCCGTTGAGCCCATCGGCCATGTCCTTATAGTCGGAATAACCCGTCAGCCCGTATTTTTCCGAAAGCGCCGATAGCGCTGCAGCGTCAATGTCGGCGATCCCGGCGACCCGGACCCCCTCGAAACCGTGCAGCTTGCCGAGGTGTATCTTTCCCATATGGCCTGTCCCGACTACGGCGACCTTTATCGACATATGCCCCTCTTCGACGCCTGGATAAAATGTATGAGCTCGTCTATGTGCTCGCCCTTCAGTTCTTCCTGTATGACCTTCAGCGATGTGGTGAGGGGGAGGGAAGACCGGAAAAGGATCCTGTATGCCTTTTTTAACTGCGAGATATCTTCTTTGGAAAAGCCGTGCCGCTCAAGGCCGACGACGTTGAGGCCGTAAAGCTCAGCCCTGCTCCCCGCGGCGATCACGAACGGAGGAACGTCCTTGGGAACGCCGGTGATGCCGCTGATAAAGGCGTACTTGCCGACCCTGCAGAACTGGTGCACGGCGCAGAGGCCTGCAAAGGTGACAAAATCGGCCACCTCGACGTGCCCCGCAAGGGTAGCGCAGTTCGCCATGATAATATTGCTGCCTACCCTGCAATCGTGGGCAATGTGCGAGTAGGCCATGATGAAATTATTGTTGCCCACCTCCGTCGCCCCGCCTCCGTGGACAGAGCCTTTATTGATGGTGACGTATTCTTTGATGATGTTGTTGTTGCCTATGCGGAGCGTGGTGTCTTCCCCTTTGTAGCTGATGTCCTGGGGAGGGCCCCCGATGGAGGCGAAGGGGCTGATGGTGCAGCCTTCTCCTATTGTCGTGTTCCCCTGGATCACCACGTGTCCTAAAAGTTTTGTCCCTTCCCTGATCGTTGCCTTTTCTTCGACAATACAATAGGGGCCGATATCGACGCCATTATCAATTTTGGCATTTTTATGGATGATTGCTGTAGGGTGTATCAACCTTGCGCTCCTTATTCTTTCTTTAACATCGCCATGATCCTTGCTTCAGCAGCGATGTCGTTGTCAACGTACGCCTTGGCTTCAAAGACCCATATCTCCCGCCTGTGCCTTACTACATCTACGACAAACTTCAGCTGGTCGCCGGGTATTACGGGCCTTCTGAAGCGCGCGTCGTCGATGCCCGTGAAAAAGACGGTGCCCTTCGCGTCGGGGAAGGATTTAAAGGCGAGGACCCCGCCCGTCTGTGCCATGGCTTCCAGGATAAGGACGCCGGGCATGATAGGCCTTTGAGGAAAATGGCCGGTAAAAAAAGGCTCGTTGTAGGTGACGTTCTTGATGCCTACCGCCCTTTTTTCCGGTTCCAGCTCCAGGATCCTGTCAACGAGCAGGAAGGGGTAGCTGTGGGGCATGAGCCGTATGATCTCATTGATGTCAATCATCGTTTTCCTCCAGGTTGAGCTTTCGCTCCACCTTTTTTATGCGTTCGAAAAGAGCCGGCAGCTTCTTGAGATAATTCTGGAGCTTCATCCATTCCCTGTGCGGCATGTGGGGCGTCCCCATTATAAGCATATTGTCGGGCACGTCCTTGGTGATGCCTGTCTGTCCGCCCGCCATGACATTGCTGCCTACGTTGATATGGTCTTTTACGCCCACCTGTCCGGCAAGGACGACGTTGCTGCCTATGGTGGCGCTCCCGGCGATCCCGACGTGGGCGACGATGATGGAATTTTCGCCGATAGATACGTTATGCGCGACCTGGACGAGGTTGTCTATCTTTGTGCCCTTTTTTATTATCGTTTTGCCGAGGGATGCCCTGTCGATGGCGACGTTTGCCCCTATCTCCACATCGTCTTCGATCTCAACGCTGCCGAGCTGGGGGATCTTGGCGTGTTGTTTTCCGTCCCATATATATCCGAACCCGTCGCTCCCGATGACGGTGCCGCCGTGTATGGCGACCCTTCTGCCTATGGAGGTATTCTTGTAGATCGTTACGTGAGGGTATATCGTCGTGTCCTCGCCGACGACCGAGCCGTCGCCTATGTAGACGAAAGGGAAAAGGGTTGCGCCTTTTTTGACCACCGCGCCTTCGCCGATGTAGACGTAGGGCGCTATCGAAGCATCTTTATCGATATGAGCGCCGGTTGAGACAAAGGCGAGGGGGCTTATCCCGGGGGCATTTTTTGCAGGGCCCAGGAACAGTTCGGCTATTTTGATATAAGCGAGGCCGGGATTGTCCACGACGATAATATTCATATGCCGCAGGGCGTCCGTCTCTATGTCTTTGCCCAGCATTACCGCCGTTGCCCTGCAGGAAGGAAGGTATTTTTTATAGCTGCGATGGGTAAGAAAGGTGATGTCGCCTGCCTTCGCGTCCTTTATGCTTGAAACGCCTGCAATAGGGACCTCGCCGTCGCCTATGAGAATGCCTTGTACTGTAGTTGCTATATCTTTCAATAACAGCATTGTCCTATTTCTTTGCAGGGGCCTTCTTTGGCGATTCGTTGAAAAGGGCAATGACCTTGTTGGTGATATCGATCGCCGGGCTTCCATAGAGGACCCCCGCCTGGCTTCTTTCGAGGATCAGGGCATATTTTTCCTTGTCGCCGAGGCCCTTGATGACCTCTTCGATCTCTTTCAGGATCCTTTGCGTAAACTCCATGTCCTTTTGCTGGAGCTCTCCCTGGTAGTCATTCACAAGGCGCTGATAGTCCTTCAGCTTGGTCTGATACTGCTTTTCCTTTTCGGCCCGCGCTTCAGGGGTGATCGTGGCGCCCTGCTTCTCCAGCGCGTCCTTTAGTTTCTGGAGTTCGCCCTGTTTCCCGTCGAGGTTTTTCTTCAGCCGTTCCGCCTCGCCTGTAAGCGTTTTCCTGATGTCCTTCCCTTTTTCTGATTCAAGCATGACCCTTTGCAGGTCAACGTATGCGATATTGAGCGACTGGCACTTCGCTGCAAGCGGTATGAAGAGAAACAGCGCGATGATAAGAAAAAATACGATCTTTTTCATGATGCCTCCTGTTTAATATTGTGTTCCGATTGTGAAGTCAAATGCGCTCCTCCTGTCGCCTGACTTGGGAAAGAGGTTGTATCCGAACTCAAGACGGATAGGGCCCATCGGTGAAAACCACCTGATGCCGAATCCGGCGGTTGTCCTCATGCTATCTTTTATCACATTCAGATTTGTACCGTCAAACCCTGCGCCGGCGTCGTAGAAGAGGACCCCCTTCAGGCCTGCCGGCTTGTAGATGGGGAATATCCATTCCATGTTGAAATAGAGCTGGTTCTCTGCCCCCAGGACCTGTTCGTTTATATCTTTCGGGCCTGCTTCGCCGAACCTGAACCCCCTGACAGAATTCAGGCCGCCGACGTAGAATTTTTCATAGAGCGGCAGTTCTTTGCCTCCATAAGGCCTTATTATTCCACCTGTGCCGCGCACAAAGAACGAGCTGTCCCAGAACCCGGCGGGGATATACTGGCCGTAAAAGCCTGTAACCTTGTAAAAATAGTTGGAGCCGCCGAAGGGGCCGCCGGACGCTTCAACGGTAATGTCCGAGTTCACACCTTTCGACGGGTTCAATACATCGTCGATGGTGTTCTTCATGAGCGACAGGCTGACGGCGCTCGTTGAGCTGGTGCCTCTCTGGTCCCAGATGTCCTTGGTCGCCTCGCTGGAAATATTATAAACATCCGTGATCTCGTAACGGTATCGCGTGCCCACCTTGATATCGTCGGTCAAGGGCCTCGTCAACACCACGCTGCCGCCCTTCTTCTCGTAATCGTACGTATCCAGTATCCTGGTGTAGTCGAAGATGCTTAACCCCGTGCTGAGATTCAGGTCGAAGATATAGGGCTCTACGAAGGTAAGCCGGTATTCCTGCGTAACGCTGCTGAGGGCGGCATCGAGGTATACCTTCCTCCCGGTTCCGAAAAAGTTTTCCTGCGATACGTTGCCGGTCAATATGATATTGTCCGATGTGCTGTACCCTATGCCGAGGCTTAATGAGCCTGTAGGTTTTTCCTCTACCGACAGGTCTACGTTGACCTTATCGGGTTCCTCCGTCCGGACAAGCTTCATGTCCGTTTCTTTAAAGAAGGTGGTGTTCTTCAATTTCTTTTTGCTTGCCTTCAGATTGGTTGCCGAGAACCGGTCGCCTTCCGCGAAATTCAGCTCCCTGCGGATAACCTTATCCCTTGTCTTGGTATTGCCCAGGATATTGATCCTGTTGAAATAGATCTCTTTCCCCTTTGTGATGTTGAAGGTCAGGTTTACCTTCCTTGCGTCGTCGTCCAGGAGGGTCAGCGGAGTAACGTCACAGAACGCGTAGCCCTTATCCTGGTAGAGGTCAACGAGGTTCAGGATGTCCTCCTGGTAGGCCATAGAGCTGAAGGTCCTGCCTGTCCTGCTTTTGAGGCTGCGCATGAGCACTGCTGTATCAAATATTATGTCGCCCTCGAAATTGACCGTGCCTATCGTATAAACGTTCCCTTCTTCGATAGGGATGGAGATGCTTATGCTCTTGCCGTCCTGGGATATCTTGATGTCGGGTATGCCGACCTTGACGCGGAGATAGCCGTGGTCGTGATAGAACGCCTCAAGGTTCTTCCTGTCGTCCTCGAGGGCCTCGTCGTCGAGGATGCCGGAGCCGGTGAACCACGACAGGATGCCTTTTTCCCTGGTCCTCATGTAATCTTTTAATTTTCCGTCCTTGAACGTTTTGTTGCCTGTAAAAGCGACCTTCCTTACGTGCGCCTGCGCCGGCTCGTCTATCGTGAAATTTACCGTTACGTCATACGCCTCTCCGTACTCTATATCGTAGTTTACCCTGGTCGCGTAGTACCCTTTGGTCGAATAGAGCTTCTTGATCTCGTCCATGCTCTCTTTGATTCTTTCGATGTTCAGCACCGTATTGGTTTTGATCTTCAGCTTTTCCGTGATGTCCGATGTCTTGAGCTTTTTGTTCCCTGAGAGGTAGATGGCCTTGATCGGCGGCCTCTCGATGACGACGAATGTTACCGCCTTTCCCGCGTCGGTATCCTGGACGTTGATCTGCACGTCGCTGAAGAACCCTGTTTTGTAGATATTCTTCATGTCTTCGCGGAGCTTGTCGAGGTTGTAGGCCTCCCTCTCTTTTGTTTTGACGTTGTTCATGATAAACGCGGTGTCGATCCTTTCGTTCCCGGTAACCTCGATCTTTGCGATCCTCTCGGCATCGGCTGCGAAAAGAGGCGTTGAAAGCGCAAGAATCCATAATGATAATAGAATTGTTGCGAGGATTTTCATTCGATAGCAAAATTAACAGAAAACAAAGGGTAAGTAAAGGTAAAAAGTCAATACTTTACCGCCAAGGCTAAAGGTGAAATGTGAAAGGTGAAAGGCCCTCGCACCTCGTGCCCTTCCTCTTGCGACTCACGAATTACGGTTGTTCTCGCCGAACGCGAACGCACCACGCCGAACGGTTTTCTTTATTTTTCGATGTACGACATGCTATATACGATATACGGTATTTTCCTTTTACCGGTGCTTTGTGACGCCCTTTCTTGCGCAGAGGCGGACAATGGGGCATTGGCTGCATCGGGGCGACAGGGGGGAGCATATCCGCTTCCCGAAGGTGACCAGCAGGGTATTGTATATGATCCAGTATTGTTTTGGCAGTATCTTTCGGAGCGCTTCCTCGGTCTGGTGGGGATTTTTTGTTGAGACCGCGCCGATGCGGTTCGAGATCCGGTGAACGTGGGTATCGACGCATATTCCGGGCTTGCCGTATGCCTCGGAGACGACCAGGTTGGCGGTCTTCCTGCCGATCCCCTTGATCGCCAGCAGCTCGTCGATGGAGTCCGGCACAATGCCGCCATATGTTTCCATGATGGTCCGCGCTGTGCTTATAAGCACCTTCGACTTGTTCCGGTAGAAGCCTACAGGATAGATGAGATCCTGCAGCTCACCTAACGGGATCCTGAGCAGTTCTTCCGGGGTCCTTGCCCGCCTGACAAGCCTCTTCATCACCTCTTCGGTCAGTTCGTCCTTGGTGCGGAGGCTTAGGAGGGTGCCGACGAGGATAAGGAAAGGGTCTCTCCGTTCCTGCCGCGCGATCCTGGTGACGGAGGGCAGGTCATCTTTCAGGCGCTTCTTCAAAATGTCGACCATCTCTTTGAACGGAAACATCGAAACCTCTTTTTAGCGTACAGCCATCAGCCGTCAGCCATCAGCATAAAGCCTTTTTGTTTCAGCTGACTGCTGTGCGCTGAAGGCTGATAGCTAAAGAAGCCGTGAATTGAATATTGGTTATTGGTGATTAATTGGAGCTTGGTTATTGGTGATTGGGTATTATATTTTCGATCCATTTCTTCATCTTCTCCGTATGCGAGCCGCTCCAGTAGACCTTTTTACAGGACGGGCATTGTTTGAATCCGGCATGGTGGTGGTAGATGTATTCGGGGACATGGTGCTCGACATCTTCCCTGGCTGTTGCGACAAGCGGGACATTACATTCGATGCACCGCGACATGACGGCTTCGGGCATGACGTGAGGGGCGATAATAGGCCGTATCTCCGCGAGCTGCTCCATGATCCGGTCGGACCTGATGTGCACGGTTCTTTCATGGCGAGGGGCTTTCAGCCTTTTTGTAAAGAAATAGGGCTGTAGCCCGGTATGCTCCCATGCGCCCGCAGAGGCAGGACTGTTTGCGCAGGGCGCATCCAGCCCGAGCATCCTCAGGTACCTTGATAACCTTCCGAGCATGGTATCGCAGATGAACATCATCGCGCAACAAGGTTTTTTGCTGCTGTTTTAACCTTTTTCAGGATCTCCTCTTCTCCGGGGACGTAACGGTTTTCCATGAGGACCCTGCCCATGCAGATCACCGTGTCGACGGCGTAGCCGTTGGACGCATAGACGATATCCGAATAGATATCGAAGTTGGGGACAAATTCCGGCCTGTTGAGGTCGATGAGGATGATGTCGGGGCTTTTGCCCTCCTCGATCTCCCAGTCGCCGAGGTTGAATATGCGGGCGGCCGCCTTCGTGGCGATATCGAATGTCTCCTGTGCGGGGAGCAGCGTGGGGTCGTGGTTCATAAATTTAGCGATAAGCGAGGCGAACTTCATTGTCTCGATCATGTCGAGATGGTTGTTGGACGCGCAGCCGTCTGTGCCGAAACAGTACGGTATCCCTTCATTCTTCATGAGGAAGTGCGGGAATATCCTGCCAACGGCGAGCTTGAGGTTGGAGACGGGGACATGCACAAGTTTTGCCTGGCGCGCTCTCAGCGTCTGGCAGTCCTTTTCATTGAGGACACAGCCGTGGCAGCCGATAAAGCGCTCTGAGAGAACCCCGATGCGGTCGAGAAATTCGACAGGCGCCAGGCCGTATTTTTCGTTGGCGAAGCGGTTCTCATCATGCGTCTCTGCGAGGTGCATATGGATGAGAATATTGTGCTTTTCGGAAAAATCACGCATCCAGCGGAGGCTCTCTTCTGAGACCGTATAGATGGCGTGGGGGCCGAAGGTGAAGGTCACGTACGGCTTGTATTGTTCCGATAGCTCAAAAAGCCTGGTGTTGAGGTCGATCTGCTCCTGCCCTTTTTTCCGGTCGAACATATCGATGAAGACCGCGCTGATGAGGCCCCGTATGCCCATTTCCACGGCGGCCCTGGCAGTTCCTTCCCAGTGCCAGTACATATCGTTGAAGGCGGTGACCCCGTTCTTGATCATCTCGAGGCAGGCGAGCTTCGCCCCCCAGTAGACATCCTCTTCCGTGAGCTTTGATTCGAGGACCCATATCTTCTCTTCGAGCCAGTTTTTCAGGGGCATGTCGTCCGCGAATCCCCTGAAGAGGGTCATGGCAGCGTGGGTGTGGCCGTTGATAAAAGAGGGAAGGGCGGCCTTGTTGCTCCCGTTAATGACCTTATCGGCATCACGGGTGCACCTTTCGGAGATCTCTTCAACAGCGCCGTTGTTGATGAATATATCCCGCGTTGCGCCTTTCAGCAGCACGTCTTTGATGAGTATCTTCATGTAAAGTCCCTTTTGGCGAGCGCCTCGATGATCCGTTCGATGCTGCCAAGGTTTTTCTGCACGTTGTCCATTATCTGTTCCATGGCGAGAGGCTTGTTTGTTATCCCGTTGCAGTAGTTGTCGATGGAGCAGAGGCTCGCGTAGGGCATGCCGTATTCCATCGAGAGCGTTGCCTCAGATGCCATCGTCATGCCGACGATGTCGCCGAACCTCTTCAGCATGTTGATCTCTGCCTTTGTTTCGAGCCTGGGGCCGATGGTCTGGATGTAAATGCCCCCGTTTTTGGCCCTGATGCCCGCTTTTTTGCAGATGCTATAGAGATAGCGGGCCAATGGCTTGTCCATCTGCGGGACGAAAAACCGTATTTCTTTGTCGAAGAAGGTCGGTATGCTCCAGACGGACAGGAAGTCGCCGGGGATCGCAAGGGTGCCCGGCTTTAATGACGCCTTCAGGCTTCCCACGGAGTTGATGGAGATGATCTTTCCGGCCCCGAGTTTCCGCAAGGCCCATATGTTGGCCCGATGGTTGATCATATGGGGCGGAGCAGGAGGGCTGCCGTGGCGCTGAAGGAAGGCCGTGCTTTTGCTGATCTTGACCCTGACGTTCCCGTAGGGTGTTTTGATGCTGCTGTTCTTCCACGAGGAGAACAGGGATGAATCGAGAAGTGACGTTCCGCCGATGATCGCGTTCATTGTTCTGTATACTTATTACGGGGAAACGGCGTTCCGAGTCAACAAAATAATGAAACCCGGATCTTCACTTACCGGGACCGGCATCCTGCGCCGGGTTGTTCCTCCGGCGAATTGCTACCCATGCTTTTCTGTCAAGTATTCAGAGTACAGCTTTTTTTGCGCGCTCCGGACATATGCAACGGGTGAATGAAGCCTCCGAATGCTCGGTAGCGTATTTTTCTATTTGTTCATACCCGCCTTTTTCGGTTCGGATCCGTTTGCACGATGCACATATCGGCAGAATACCTTACCCTTGTTTGCCATGCTATTCGATCGATTAAATAGGCATAAAAAAATAGGGCTAACAACGCTATCAGGGCGTTGAGAATAACAGCGCTGTTGAGGTGGTGTCACCGTCCCAGCGCACCGGCCTCTGCTTTGCAGTCGCGCGTGGGCTTGAGGCCCTTCGCGCGGACGGCAGCGAGCTCGGCCTTTGCGGCCTCCAGGTCAGCGCGGAACGCTGGGTCCGCATGCAGCCGGGACACTGTGCCTGCGCCCACGAGGTAGCCCTGGACTACGTCGCTGTGCCAGTGCGCGTTGCATACATTGCGGCTTTCTCCAAAGGCCCGGCCCCGCGAGAGGATCGCATCGGCGTCTCCCGGCGAGATCTCGCTGAGAATGAGCGCCCAGGCCCAGCCGGTAGCGGTATGACCGGAAGGATAGGAGCCGTCTTTTTCCAGCCACGCTTTTATCTTTTCATCCGCCGGGCAGACAGGCCCTTTGTTCAATACGAACGGGCGGGTGCGGCAGTAATGGTTCTTGGCAGCGTAAGTGGACAGGCCCGCGTCCGTGAGAGTCCGGCGAAGCAGCATGTATAGATGCGGCGTATCCTCTTCTGTGATCGGGGCGTTCAGCGCGCAGGAAAATGTGCCGGCAGCGTGGGGAAATGACAGATCGGCGTCCGAACCGGCAAGGAGCCAGCGCGGCGTATTGTACAAGGCAAGCTTTCTTCGGCTCACATCCTCGTCGAGCGCAAAGGCGGCCGAGCCCGAGGCCGGGGGAGGGGGGAGCAGGACAAGGCTGTTCGGGAGGGCTTTGGCCGGCAGATAGCCTGCCAGGACCCCCGGACGCACTTCGGGCACCGCAGCAGGCCTGTCCTGCCTTTCAACGCCGGCGCAGCCCGCGACAGCAACAAGGCATGCCGCGATAATGATGATCATGCTTATTCTGCTATTGTACATATGATTAAGATGTTTCATAAGGAGAGCCTCCTTCCCCCTCACCCTGACCCTCTCCCGCCAGGGGAGAGGGGACATTGTCTTTTCCTCCAGGGGAGAGGGGACATTGTCTTTTCCTCCAGGGGAGAGGGGACATTGTCTTTTCCTCCAGGGGAGAGGGGACATTGTACTATGACCCTTTTCCTTTAGCAAAGAGGGGACGGTGTTGCCTGCCCGCTCCTTGCTCAAGCTCTTCCCCGCGGGAGAAGGGATGTTGTTGCTATGACCCTTTTCCTTTAGCAAAGAGGGGACGGTGTTGCCTGCCCGCTCCTTGCTTAAGTTCTCCCCCCGCGGGAGAGGGGACGGGGTTGCTTGCCCGCTCCTTGCTTAAGTTCCCTCTCCCCCCGCGGGAGAGGGTCAGGGTGAGGGGGAACGTAGTTGATTTTCCCTTACTTATGGCAAAATATCAAGCTGAAAAACCGGCATACACCATGCAACAATTAATCTTGACAGCAGAAGGATGGGATGTTATTCAAAAAATCTGACGGAGGATTTCCATGAAAGGTTTTTTTCACAAAGCGCTGATCGTTGATCTTGCAAATAAAAAATACCATACGGAACCTATACCCGATGAGGTCTTTGAAAACTATCTTGGAGGCAAGGGTCTCGGTGTTTACCTGCTCCTGAAAAGATGCAGGCCAGGGATGGATCCCTTCTCACCGGAAAATCCGTTCGTCATCGCCCTGGGCCCGATCAGCGATACGAATATCTGGGGATCGAGCAGGTACGGCGTCTTTACAAAGTCCCCCCTGACCGGTATCTTCGCCGAGTCCTATTCGGGAGGCAGGGTAACGGAGCCGATCAGCAGGACCGGCCACGATGCGATAATCCTCGAAGGCGCATCTCCAGGCCCTGTCTTCCTTGAGATAGGCGAAGAAGCGGTTTTCTTCCATGATGCCTCGGATTTGTGGGGATCGGATTCGTACAGGGCGCAGGACCTGATCACGGAAAAGGTGGGCAGAAAAGACACGGGGGTGCTCGTCATAGGGCCTGCTGCGGAAAACCTTGTGAGGTTCGCATCGGTAGTGAACGACTACTGGCGGTGTGCCGGGAGAACAGGCGTGGGTGCGGTGCTTGGCTCTAAGAAGGTGAAAGGCCTTGCGTTCCACGGGACGAAGAGGCGGGAAGCAGCGCAGAAAGAAGCCGTTGATGCTTTCAGGAAAGAATGGACAAAAAAAGGCAAGGTCCATCCCTACGCTCAGGGATATAAGATGTTCGGCACGCCGGGCCTCGTCTCCGCGATCAACAAGTTCGAGGCGTTCCCGACGCGGTATTGGGCGGAAGGCGTCATGGAAGGCTGGGAAGATATCAGCGCTGAAACGCTTCACACAAAATTTTCAGTGAAGCGGAGGGCGTGCAGCAGATGCTTTCTTGCCTGCGGCAGGTTGACGACGGTAACAGAGGGAAGATACAAAGGGCTTACTATCGACGGCCCCGAGTACGAGACGATATATGCCATCGGCGGGCTGTGCCTTATCAAAGACCTCGGCGAGATCATCTATCTCAACGACATATGCGACAGGCTCGGCATTGATACCATAACGGCGGGCAACCTTGCGGCATTCGCCATCGAGGCGTCGCTAAGGGGCAGGATCGCCGAGAGGCTTGACTACGGAGACGCTGAATGCATCGCATCACTTTTTTATAAAATTGCCCGGAAAGAGGGCATAGGGGCAGTCCTGGCCGAAGGAATACGCCATGCCGCAAGGCAGTGGGGCCTCGATGATCATGCGATACATGTAAAGGGAATGGAGCCGGGCGGATATGATCCGAGGTTCTTTAAGGGGATGGGGCTCGCCTACGCTACGTCAGACAGGGGAGGGTGCCATATCCGTTCCACCTTTTTCAGGGCAGAGGCCTCGGGGATGATACCCCCTGACCAGATAGAAGGCAAGGCGGAGATGTTCCTGGACTACGAGGACAGGTTGATCATTCACGATGCGCTTATCATGTGCAGGTTCTATCGTGATCTGTACCAGTGGAACGAGCTTCTGAAGATGGCAGAGATGACAACTGGCATGGTTCTCACGAAGGAGCAACTCAGGAGGATCGCGTCGAATATCCAGACCGCAACGCGTGTCTTTAATATGCGGGAAGGGATCACAAGGGCAGACGATACGCTGCCGAGGCGCTTCTTCGAAGAGCCTATCGGGTCGAAGAGCAGCGTTATTACGCGCGAAGACCTGGAGAAATTAAAAGACGATTATTACAGGCTCAGAGGGTGGGACAAAGAGGGCATCCCGATGGAAAAGCTGCCGTGCATGGAATAATGGCTATCAGCGAACAGCTTTCAGCCATCAGCTACTGCCTACCATGTTTAGTTTTTGCTGTCGGCTGAGAGCTGTCTGCTGTGGGCTGTTTTATTAAGGTTTAAAGAGATAGTCCACCATTCGGTTTACCATCTTGGCGCCTTTTACCTCTGTCTCGAAGAGCGGTATCACGGCCCTTACCTTGTCGCCGAAGATCTGCCAGATCTCCTCCATATGTTCGTTCTGCATTTTTACCCTGTTCAGAACAAATTCCGGTGAATCGTTGGCAACCTGGTCTTGCTGGATAAGGCCGTTTACCACAACGCCGCCGACAGGGATCCCGAATTCATAGAACCAGTTGATGAACCTGGTGATGACGGCGATCGGGAGGCTTTCCGGGAGCGTCGCGAAGAAGAACGCCGTGAGCTGGTCATTGGTAAGAAGGCTTTGCGCCTTTGCCATCCTGTCCTTAAAGCTGAGGAGATAGTCCATGAGAGGGTCCGCCTCGTTTTTCTTGGAAAATGACAGCATCTCCCTGAGCGATTTCGCCTCTTCCCTGCTTTTCAGCATCTTTTCTACCCAGAGAGAGTAGACCTTTGACATGCCGAGGAGCCTTCTCGCGTTTGCCGTCGGGGCCGTATCGAAGACGTAGAAGTCATATTCGTCCCTGAACATAATATCCGTCATGTTCTCGAACATGGCAGACTCTTCAAATGCGGGGTTCATCGTCGCCGACTCTACAAAATCATCTGCCTTTGTTGTAAGATCGGCAAACCTGAGGAACCAGTTTATCTTTTCCCTGATCTCCTGCTTCGAGCGCTCTATCGTGTCTTTTGTATCGATCTCAAAGGCGAAGCACCTGTCGTCGTCGCAGACAACCGCGGCCTTTCCAAAGACGTCCTTTTCAAAGAGGTTGGAAAGGCTGTGGACCGGGTTTGTGGAGGCGAGCAGCGTCCTCTTGCCCTGCTTGGCGGACCACAGCGCTGCTGTGCCTGCCATAACGGTCTTGCCTACTCCGCCTTTTCCCCCGAAGAAGATGTATTTGAGCTTCGGGTGATCGCTCATGTATTTTGTCATGCTGGTTGTGATCTGGTTCATGGGGGGCTCCTTAAAACATTTTATCTGCCAGCTTCTCTATCATGCCGAGGCCGGTGACATCCCTTTCCATTTCAGGGACGGATGCGAGTATCTGGCCCTTAAAGACCTCGTCGATGACCTTAAGGTACTTATCCTGCATGGAGAGCCGGTTTTTGAGATACTCGGGTATCTGCTGGTCCTTCAGCTCCGGGGGCAGAACGCGGTTGATGATATACCCGCTGAGCGGCACATCGAATTTCGCGAAGAGCTCCGCTGCCTTGAGCGTGTCGTTGATTATCATCTCCTCAGGCGTCAGGACGAAAAAGAATGCGGTCTTTTCCTTGTCCGTCAGGATGCCCGATGACTTGTTGATCCGCTCCTTGATGTAGAGCAGCTCGTTGAGGATCGCGTCCTCGTCGATCTCCTTATCACGCTTCATGACGGCTGCGACCTGGTCGTACTCCCTCATCTGTTGGCGGAGATTTGTGATCTTGTCTATCCATTCATCGTAAACGGATGCCATGCTCAGGTAGTACAGCGCGTGGCCCAAAGGCACGAGGTCATAGATATAATAATCGTACCCGCCGTGCACAACGATGTCGACGACCTCGTCGAAGATGGCGCTCTCTTCCATCGCGGGCTCAGCCGCGGCCGCCTGGATGTAGCTCTCGATCTCGTCAGGGATGTTGTCCATGCCGTACATGTCGAGGATCTTCTTCCTGATCTCCTGCTGATATTCCTTGACCCTGCGGTCAGCATCGATCTCCTGGGCGTAGAGGTTGGGCATGATCTCCGTCGGTCCCTTCCCGAATATGTCCTTTTTGAATATGTCGCTGAGAGACGCCTGGGGATCTACGGAAAAGACGAGGACACGTTTTCCTTGTTTGGCAAGGTAGTAGGCAGTAGCAGCGGAAAAAGTGGTTTTGCCGAGCCCGCCTTTGCCGCCGAACATGATGTAGCGCCGGTCCGGAAATTCATCGAATATTTTTGATAGTGAAATGGGAACCACCCCCTTGTTAGAATTTGAAATTTGAAATTTGAAATTTGAAATTCAGGTGCATTACGCCAATCCGTCCGTAAGGTCTTTTTCCTTCAGCATCCTCCGCTTCCATGTTGAGATCTGCGGAACAACATAGGGCAGGAGGCGCAGGGAGTAGTAAGGTGGGAGGATCGGCACTCCCAGCATATCGCCCATGGTGATAAGGATAAAGAGGTGCTCCATGCTTGCCCGCGACTTGAGGGCAAAACGCGCAGAATCGTGAGCCGCAACGCCGTACACAAACTCCTTGACTGCGCTGAAAAAGCCGCCTTTCTTCTTTTCTTCTGACATATCAGCTTTCTCCTTAGACGTAATATTGCTAAACGTTCAAGGGCTCAGGCCATAGCGGCAGCCCGAGCCCGAAAATACATTATTATGCCTTTGCCGCTGCCGCAGCCTGGTTTTTTGTTATCGACCTGTATCGCTTCAGCGCCTTCATTCCTTCAGCTCCAAGGATGAGGGCGGCGACAACGAGAAAGAGGCCGACAAGTCCCATCAGCGTGTTCCCTACGAGCGCCTCCCCCTTTACTGCCCCTGAGATGACCTTCACCAACAGGTTGTAAGATGTATAGAGAAGGGCGGCTATGGTCGTAATAAACATGAAGATCATCGGATAAAAGGCCCACGCTGCGGATTTTCCCTCGGACATGAGCCATGCCGTTACCAAGAGCAGCGCCAGCGAGGCCATGAGCTGGTTTGCCCCTCCGAAGAGCACCCACAGGTACTGCCACCATCCTGTTAAAACCAGAACCATGCCAAGTATACAAGCGATGAATGTCCCGATATGCGGGTTTCTGAATATGGGGCTTACGTCGCTCAAAAGCTCTGATGTGGCAACCCTCATGAAGCGGATAACAAGCTGCATGATCGTGATCGCGAGGACGATCATCATAACGCTGCCATAGGACCTCCCAAGAGCGGCAGGCATTCCGATGGCGCCGAGGAATTTCGATACGCCGGCGGCAAATATTCCGCCTGGCCCTTTTGCGATCGCTGCTCCGTATTCGGCAGATGAGGCGTAAATTGTTCCTGCTATGATCAGCGCGAAGAGGGCGAGCATCATCTCAACGAACATAACTCCGCCGCCGACAGGGCGGGCATCAAGCTCGTTCTCAAGCTGCCTGGCCGTGCCGGAGCTTGATACTATGCTGTGCCAGCCCGAGATGGCGCCGCAGGCGATAGTAACGAACATGATGGGCCAGATAGGGCCGATCCTGATGGAGAATCCCGTGTAGGCGGGAAGTGTGAAGTCAGGATGGAGTATGAAGATGCCGATTATTCCAAAGAAGAGCCCGAGGAAGACGATATACGATGCAACGTAGTTGATGGGGAGCGCAAAGCGCCAGATCGGCAGAACAGCGGCGAAATAACAGAAGACGAACGCCGCTATCGCCCATACCCACCTGCTGTTTGCAAGGTCTGCCCCGATTATGCTGTCAGAAGGTGCAATGGAGCCGAACCATATCCCTGCCATGGCGATAACGACAGTAATAATGGTGGTGAGGATGATATCCTTCCTCCAGCGGTATATCATCTGGCCCGCAAGGATGCCGCCGATGGTGAGAAACAGCCACGCCATTGGGGCGGCCTTCAATGCAATAGTGGTGCTCACCACAACGTTCCCGAATGCCCCGGCGATAAGGAGAAGGTAAAAATAGATAAAGGCAAGGAGTATGACCCTTGCCCTCGGAGATATCAGCTTATGGCTTAGGCCGCCGAATGAGGCGCCGTCGTTCCTCATCGCCACCATCGCGCTTGAATAGTCCTGGACCCAGCCGATGAAGAAGGTGCCGGCGAGTATCCATATCAAGGCAGGAAGCCATCCCCACTGGATCGCGATGATGGGGCCTATGATAGGGGCAGCCCCGGCAATGGATTTAAACTGGTAGCCGAAGAGGATGTTCTTGCTTGTGGGCATGAACTCTACACCGTCCATATACATCTTTGCAGGCGTAGCCCTTTTGGGATCAGACTTAATGATCTTGGAATCGATGTGTTTTGCGTAAAAACGATAGCCAATGAAAGCAACAACGAGACCCAAAATAAGAACCACCACAGAATTCATATTTTCCCCCTTGTTAACTTTATTTTTATGATCTGTAACGTTATTGCATAGTTGTCAAATAACGTCAAGAAAATTTCATAAGGGCTGCAAGAGTTGTTGATATTCCTTGTGATATCCCAAACATCTTGATAATTTGAGGAGTTGTGTTTATAATAATGCAGTTTACGGGAAAAAGGAGCACTGTCCCGTGCATATTCCGGAGGAATGATGAAGGTCCAGGTTGAAAACATCGACAGCGTGAAGAAAAAGGTAGAGGTTGTCCTTCCCGAAGAAAAGATAAACTCGATAAGGGAATCGATCTACAGCGAGCTGCAAAAGCAGGCAAAGATAAAAGGCTTCAGGCCCGGAAAGGTGCCAAGGCCGATGATCATGAGCTATTACAAGGATTATATTGACGACGAGCTGAAGAAAAGAATGGTCCAGGAGACGATGTACGAGGCCCTTGACGAGGCAAAGGTCAACCCAGTTGTGCAGCCTGTAGTGGATTTTATCAACGAGGCAGACAGGCAGGGCTATGTCCTCGAGTGCGAGGTGATCCCCGACATTGAGCTGCCGGCGTACAAAGGCATCGAGGTCGAGGTCGAGCCGATCGAGGTGAGCGACGAAGAAGTGGCGAAGCGGCTCGACGGGCTGCAGCACATGCATGCGGAAGTAGTCGCAATAGAGGGTGGCAGGGGTGCGCAGAACGGCGACCTTGTTATTATAAAGTATCAGGGCTATGAGGACGGGAAGCCTGTCAAGGGCATCGAGACCGAGGCGTATCCGGTGGAACTGGGAAGCTCTACGCTGATGCCCGAATTCGAAAACGCGCTCATCGGGATGAAAGAGAGCGAGGAGAAAGAGATACCGATATCCTTTCCTGACGATTACCCCGATAAGGACATAGCGAAGAAGACGCTCCAGTTCAAGGTAACGTTGAAAGATATCAAGGAGAAGCGACTCCCTGAGGTAAACGACGAGTTTGCCAAAGACCTCAATTTCGACAATATAGAGGCGATGCACAAAGGCCTGAGGGATGAGATAGTGAAGGAAAAAGAGAACGTGAGAAGCAAAGAGGTGGCGCAGAAGGTCATTGACGCGCTGATTGGCGCCGTTGACATACCGGTCCCAAAAATACTGCTCGAGAAGCGTATCGAGATGATGATGGAAGAGGCAAAATCAAGGTTCAAGGCTGACAGGTTGACCGAAGAAGAGGCGAGGGCGATCGAGGAACGGTTCAGGAAGGATTTTGAAAAGAGCGCGGAGACGCGGATCAAGTCCGAGATCCTGATCGCAAAGATCTCGGAAAAAGAGGGCATCAGCGCCGACGAGAACGACGTTCAGGAGCGGATAAAGAAGATCGCCGAGGATGCCAAGAGGCCATTGAACGACGTCAGGAATTTTTACGAGCAGTATAACCTGCTGAACAATCTGCGAAGCAGCATCATAGAGGAAAGGACCATCAGCTTTCTCCGTGATAACGCGCTGATTAAGGAGAGATCATGAACCTTGTGCCGATAGTCATTGAAAAGGACGGAAGAGGGGAGCGGGCATACGATATCTATTCCCGGCTTCTCAAGGAAAGGATCGTCTTCCTCGGTACCAGCATTGATGACAACGTGGCGAACATTATCATAGCCCAGCTCCTGTTCCTTGAATCTGAAGACCCCGCGAAGGACATCTTCCTTTATATCAACAGCCCCGGCGGATATCTGACCAGCGGCCTTGCGATCTACGATACGATGCAGTATGTAAAGCCTTCGATCGTCACCATGTGCCTTGGCCAGGCGGCGAGCATGGGGGCAGTCCTGCTCGCAGGCGGGGAAAAGGGCAAAAGGTACGCCCTGCCGCATTCGAGGATACTGATACACCAGCCGCTCGGAGGAGCCCAGGGGCAGGCAAGCGATATCGACATACAGGCAAAGGAGATCCTGAGGATGCGCGCCGAGATAAACAAGATCTTTACGAAGCACACCGGCCAGTCAGTGGAAAAGATTGCCGCAGATACGGAAAGGGATTTTTTTATGAGCCCTGAACAGGCGATCGAGTACGGCATCATAGATCAAATAGTGGAAAAGAGGATATAGCATGATTAAAAGAAACAACGGAAGGGCGATAAAGTTAAACTGTTCCTTTTGCGGAAAGAGCCAGGATGAAGTGAAGAAGCTCATAGCGGGCCCCATGGTCTATATCTGCGACGAGTGCATAGAGCTCTGCAACGAGATCATACAGGAGGAGGCCAAGAAGGAGCGCTTCGACTATATCAAGACGTCCATACCGAAGCCGCACGAGATCAGGAGGCTCCTTGACGAGTATGTTATCGGCCAGGACCATGCGAAAAAGGTCCTTTCCGTGGCTGTATACAACCATTACAAAAGGATAGAGGCAAAGGCCCATTTTGACGACGTGGAGATACAGAAGAGCAATATCCTTCTCATCGGCCCTACGGGCTCGGGCAAGACCTTGCTTGCCCAGACGCTCGCGAAGATACTCCACGTGCCTTTTACCATTGCCGACGCGACGACGTTGACGGAAGCAGGGTATGTCGGCGAAGACGTGGAGAATATAATCCTCTACCTTCTCCAGTCTGCCGATTACAACGTCGAAAGGACGGAGCGCGGCATTGTGTACATCGACGAGATAGATAAGATATCGAGGAAGACCGACAGCCCGTCGATCACCAGGGACGTTTCAGGAGAAGGGGTACAGCAGGCGCTTTTGAAGATAATTGAGGGAACCGTAGCGAACGTTCCTCCGAAAGGCGGCAGAAAGCACCCCCAGCAGGATTACATCAAGGTCAATACCTCAAACATCCTCTTCATCTGCGGCGGCGCCTTTCACAGCATAGACGGGCTCGTGGCGAGCAGGATCGGCAAGAAGGGCATAGGGTTCGGCGTCGACGTCGAGGGCGGCAGGGACAAGCGGTATTCGGAGTTATTGCGGGAGATACAGCCCGAAGACCTTCTGAAATACGGCCTGATCCCTGAGTTTATCGGCAGGCTGCCCATAACGGCCACCCTTGACGAGCTCAGCGAGGAGAACCTTGTCGAGATCCTTAAAAGGCCGAGGAACGCCATCTCTAAACAGTATAAAAAGCTCTTCGAGCTTGAGAACGTCAAGCTTACCTTCACCGAAGGCGCGCTCAGGGGCATTGCGAAGGACGCCATGAAGAAGAAAACAGGGGCGAGGGGCCTCCGGTCCATCATGGAAAAGGTAATGCTTGACGTGATGTATGAGATACCGTCGCTTGCCAATGTCAAGGAGTGCGTTGTCAGCGAAGAGGTCATCGTGAATCACGAGCGCCCCATCCTCATCTATGAGGAAGAGGCAGATATTGCCTGATAGTTTGACTTTTCCCGGTGAACCTGCTATAGTGTGCCGGATTGGGCGGATAGCTCAGCGGGAGAGCATCGGCCTTACAAGCCGGGGGTCGCAGGTTCAAAACCTGTTCCGCCTACCATTTCAGCGGGGTCGTAGTTAAGCCTGGTTATAACGCCGGCCTGTCACGCCGGAGGCCGCGAGTTCAATTCTCGTCGACCCCGCCATTTCAAAACAAGGGCGCAATGAATTTCATTCTCTGCATCCACAACCATCAGCCGGTCGGAAACATGGATTTCATCCTGGAAGAGGCATATGCAAAATCGTACATGCCTTTTTTTGATGTCCTGAAAGACTTCGAGGAGATAAAGGTCAACCTCCATTTTTCAGGTTTTCTCTTTTCGTGGCTTCGCGAGCATAAACCGGAATATATCAAGCTTCTCAAAAAAATGAAGAAAAGGGGCCAGTTGGAGATCATCTCCGGCGGCATGTACGAACCTGTCTTTTCTCTCCTGAGCGAGGAAGACGGTATCGCCCAGATAAAGGCGCATATGGACCTCATGGAAGATGTCTTCGGCGAGAGGCCAAAGGGCATGTGGCTTGCGGAAAGGGTATATGAGCCGTACATTCCGAAGGTGCTCCACAAGGCCAAAGCCGCCTTCACCCTTGTTGACGATAACCATTTCAAGGCTATCGGCCTCGAAGAGAAGGACCTCTACGGCTACTACATCACAGAATATGAAGGGCACCCCCTTTCAGTCTTCCCTGGCCTTGAATTCCTGCGCTACGCGATCCCGTTCAAGCAGATCGATGCGCTCGACGCATATCTGAAGGACGTTCACGGGCAAGGGGGAGACCTCGTAGTCTTTGGCGATGACGGCGAAAAATTCGGCCTGTGGCCGGGAACTTTTGATTATGTCTATAAAAAAGAGAGCTGGCTGCGGTCGTTCTTCGAATACCTGGCGGAAAACAGTTCGTGGCTGAAGACAACAACCTTTTCGGAATATATGAAGGAGAAGCGGCCGGCAGGCAGGATCTACCTTGGCTGCGAATCATATAAAGAGATGGGCGAATGGTCCCTTCCTGCGGAGATATCAAAAACATATGGCGACATGCTGAATGAGGGGGACACGCCGTACAGGCGTTTTCTGACGGGCGGCTATTTCAAGAATTTTCTCGTCAAGTACCCCGAGAGCAATGATATGCACAAAAAGGCGCTCCGCCTGTCAAAGAAGGCCGGGAGGAACGCCGGGGCGAAAAGGCATGTCTATATGGCCCAATGCAATGACAGCTACTGGCACGGCGTCTTTGGCGGCCTCTACCTCCCGCACCTGCGCGGATCTGTCTACAGGCATCTTATCGAGGCCCGGAAGCTCCTCGATCCCGCGAAGCCCTTTGCAGACGGATATATTGAGGATGTAAATTTTGACGGCTACGATGAGGCCGTTCTCAGCAATAACGAACTGGAGGCGTCGTTTCTCCTGAAAGAAGGCGGGGCGCTGTACGGGCTTGACTATAAGCCGTCGTCAGCGAACATCATGGCTACCCTCAGGAGGCGATACGAGGGATACCACGAAAAGATAAAGCAGGCGGTGTCTGCGAATGTCGCGAACGGGACGAAGACCATCCACGAGATGGTCATCGCGAAGGAAGAGGGGCTGAACGAGTACCTTCACTACGACTGGTACCGCAGGGGCTCGCTCATAGACCACGTCATGGGAAGCGATGCGGCCCTGGAGCTCTTTTACAGGGGAAAATATTTTGAGCCCGGCGATTTCGTCAAAGAGCAGTACCGGGGAACAATAGGAAAGGAAAAAAAGGCGATACGGCTCTCGATGGACAGAGGCGGGCATTACTGGCAGGGAGAAAAGGGGTCGCCGCTGTCTGTCAGGAAAGACGTTGTTCTGCCCCAGGGCGGAGGGGCGGTTACCGTCGATTATGTGCTCGAAGGCATGATAGACGGGCCGTTTGTTTTTGGCGTAGAGTGGAATTTTTCACTCCTCGGGACCGGCGGAGAGAGGTTCCTGGAGGCAGGCAGCACGAAATACCCGCTTACGACAAAGGATGTGCTCGGGCACGCAGAAAAGTTGCGGCTCTATGATCCCTACCAGAACGTTGAGATCCTCCTCGAATGGGACAGGCCCGCTGAGATTTGGACCTTTCCCGTAGAGGTGGTGTCGCTGTCGGAGAACGGGTTTGAGCGGAACTACCAGAGCACCATGGTGATGCCCGTCTGGCCCGTAGAACTCTCTGAAGGGCCATGGAACATGTCGATCAGGCTCAACTTCAGACAGGTCCACGAAGATTAGCTCGTGCTTCAATATTGAATAACCAATAACCAAGCACCAATCACCAATTAATATCCAATAACCAATGTCCGAATACCCAAACAGGAACTGATGCCGGAAAGTCTTTGTTTGGTGATTGAATATTGGGTATTGGTGTTTAAATGGAGCTTGGTTATTGGTTATTTATGAAAAGATCCTAATAATGGTTTATAATTAATAGCTGGCTATGGTTTCCGTCATCATCACCACATACAACCGGAGAAGGTTTCTCAGAGAGGCGGCGCTGTCCGTCCTCAAACAGGACTACAGGGACAGAGAGCTGATTGTAGTAGACGATGGATCGACGGACGGTTCGCAGGATGAGGTGGAGGGCCTGCCCCTGGCCTATATCCGTAAAGAGAACGGCGGCATAAGCAGCGCGCGGAACAAAGGCATCGCGGCAGCGCGCGGTGAATACATTGCGTTCCTCGACGTGGATGACATGTGGAAAAAGAACAAGCTTTCAACGCAGATATCGCAGATGGAGGCAAAAGGTCACGGTGTATCATATACCGATGAGATCTGGATAAGAGATGGAAAAAGGCTCAACCAGAAACTGCGGCACAAAAAATATTCCGGCTGGATCTTCGAGCATTGCCTGCCTCTGTGCATCATCAGCCCGTCATCGGCGGTGATCAGGAGAGAGGTCTTTGATGACGTGGGGTTGTTTGACGAGTCGCTGCCTGTGTGCGAGGACTATGACATGTGGCTCCGGGTGACTGCCAGGCACCCGGTGCTTTTCATAGAAAAGCCCCTGATAATAAAACGGGGGGGCCATGAAGACCAGCTTTCCAGGCGGTATGCAGGCATGGACAGGTTCAGGATAAAGGGCATCGTAAAGATCTTGCAGGATGGCTGTCTGAACAGCGCCATGCGGATCAAGGCAGTTGAGGAACTGAAGAAGAAATGCCGCATCTATGCCAACGGCGCAATGCGGCGCGGCAGGGCAGAAGAGGCCCAATACTACCTCTCTCTTGCGCTGAAAGCAGCGGAGAGCGGAGAGATGAGCTCTATAAAGGATGATCTTTTGCTTGACGCTATTCGATGATAATGTTGTTTCGGCGGTCAGGAGCTTGCTTTGATATTAAGCTGCGACAGGTTCTGGCTGATCTTTTGTGCGGTTTCAAGAAGGCTCGTTGCCATGCCGTTAAGCTTCCCGTCTGTCATTGAACCGGTAAATCCGAGGATGCAGATCGCGCCGGCAGGGGCGCCCTGTGAGTACACCAAGGCAGCAATCGCCCGCACGCCTTTCAAATACTCTTCAAGGTCGAGCCCATAACCGGTTTTCCTTGTTTTTTCAACTTCCTCAATGAAGTGCTCTATGTTGGTTATGCTGTTCTCGGTATATTTCGGCAAGCCGCGCTCTTTGAGAAGGCTCCTGATCTCGTCGTTTTCGAGAGGGGAGAGGAATACCTTGCAGAAGACAGAGGCAGTGATGGGGAGCTTGGTGCCGGCAGGAGAAGATATCTTCAGCACCTTCTTTGCCTCGATAGAGTCGAGAACCTTTACGATATTGTCTTCCCTGACGCAGAGAAAGACCGTTTCATCGGCAGTTTCTGCGAGTTTTTCGAGGAACGGCCTTGCGATGGTCGCGAGCTCGCCCCCTCGGAGGACAGCCTTTGCAAGCTCAAGGAGTTCCTGGCCGGTGGAATATTTTTTCGTTGCCCTGTTTTTCGTGACAAAGCCGCTTTCCTGAAGGGATTTGAGTATGCCGAAGACGGTACTTTTGCTGAGGGATAACGATTTCGATATATCCGTCACGCCCAGAGGTTTATTTTCCTGGATTATGAGCTTGATGACGTCAAGGGCCTTTTTTATGATAGGAGCATTATACATGATTCATTATAATGAACAATTATAGCGCAATAAATGATTTGTGTCAATAAAATTGTAGAAGACAAAGGCTTCAAATGGTTTATGATAATGAATTCTTGATAAGCTATTTGAAGCAAGGGATTATTAACAGATATAGTATATTTCAAATTGGAGGATAATCTGCTACAATTCAGATATTTGCGAATATGCCAGATCATACGATAAAATTTCTTCCTGAAGATCTTGTGGCAGCTGCAAAAGAAGGCGACAACCTGCTCGAAATTGCCATGAGGTCAGATATCTACATCAATGCCTCCTGCGGCGGCAACGGCACGTGCGGAAAATGCAGGGTGAAGATCGTAGAAGGGCGGACCCGCGCGCCGATGCACCCAAAGGTCAGCCGCGAAGACTACAATGCGGGGGTCAGGCTCGCGTGCATGACCACGGTCCACGGGGATGCGGTCGTGGAAATACCCCCCGAATCACAGGTTGACAGAATGGCGCTCAGGAGGAAGGCCGAGGTCCACCACGTCCTCTCTGCTTTCGGCGGTACGGATTTTATACAAGGATGGGAGGTTGACCCGGCAGTATCGAAGTGCTACATCGAACTTCAAGAGCCTTCTGCCGACGACAACGTGTCTGATCTGAGGCGTCTTGAGAGAGAGTTCCAGGCAAAATACGGGAAGAACGATATCTCCATAGATTTCCCGGCGCTTAAGGCGCTGGACAAGACATTGAGAGAGGCCGGCTGGAAGGTAACGGTAACGGTCATCAAGACCGACAGGGGGATCGAGATCATCAATGTGGAGCCCGGCAATACCGAAGGCAGGAATTATTCGATCGTAATTGACGTGGGCACAACGACGGTCTGTGCGCAGGCCCTCGACCTTGCGAATTGCAGCATTGTGAAGGCAGCGGAGCGGAAGGACAACGGCCTCGACCTCTGCACCCTCGCTGAATCGTCCGATTACAACAGCCAGATACGCTACGGGGAAGATGTTATTGCGAGAATAATGTACTCTCAGAAAAGGGGAGGCCTGGAAAAGCTTCAGAAGGCCGTCGTCAAGACAATGAACGGCCTCATCAAGGAATTGCTCGATACGGGCAATATTGAGGCGAAGGACATTACCCATATCGTCTGCGCCGGGAACACCACGATGACCCACCTGCTCCTCGGCATCAGCCCCAAATATATCATGCTCGCCCCCTACACGCCGGTTCTTACATCGGGAGTTTCGGGTTTTGCAGTCCATGGCGGCGCGACCGTCGGCAACGGGGCGCCGCAGGCCTGCGGAGAGGATGAGGCGGGGCAGGGCGCCCCAGGGATCGTCATGCCGCCCGTCAGGGCAAGGGAGGTTGGAATAACGCTGAACGAGCATGGAAGGCTGTTCGCGTTCCCATGCGTATCATCTTATGTAGGCGGGGATATCGTTGCGGGCGTGATCGGCTCCGGCATGTTCCAGAGGGAGAACATCTCCCTTTATATGGACATAGGAACGAACGGCGAGATCGTTCTTGGAAACAGGGACTGGCTCATGTGCGCTTCATGCTCGGCGGGGCCTGCCTTTGAGGGCGGCGGGATAAAATTCGGAATGAGGGCGGGAAGGGGCGCTGTAGAACAGGTAAAGATCCACCCCTTTACCTTTGAGCCGATGGTGCTGACAATAGGAAAGGCAAAGCCTGCCGGCATCTGCGGGTCAGGGCTGATCGACATTGTCGCTGAACTCATCGAGACAGGCCTTATTGACCAAAAGGGCAAGTTCCGTAGGGACCGCGGTACGGCGAGGGTCAGGAACGGCGAAGACGGCTACGAATATGTCATCTGCTATGCCCGGGAGAGCCTGATCGGAAAGGATATCGTGATCACCGAGGTTGATATCGACAATCTGGTAAGGACCAAGGCCGCGGTCTACGCCGGGTGCAAGGTGCTCCTCGAGAATGCCGGGCTTACTTATGGCGAGCTGGAAAAGGTGATCATCGCGGGAGGCTTTGGCCATTACATAGACATTGAAAGGGCGCAGGTGATCGGGCTTTTGCCCGAATTGCCCCTGGAAAGATTTATCTTTGTGGGAAACGGCTCTCTCCTTGGCGCACGCCTTTTCTCCTTTTCAAAGGGATTTTTAAAAGAGGCAGAGCGGGTCGCAAGGAACATGACCAATATCGAGCTTTCCAACAGCGCGTCCTTTATGGACGAGTTCGTAGCGGCCATGTTCCTGCCGCATACCGACCAGGACCTTTTCCCCGGCGTGATGGAACGATTGAAGAGCGGTGGCTAAGGAGGAGGCAAGAGAGTGAACAAATCGCCAAAGGTTATAGCCATTGCCGGCAAGGGCGGCGTGGGGAAGACAACGGTAGGCGGGCTTCTTGTGCGCTACCTCGTTGAGGAGGTGAAGAGCGGGCCTGTCCTTGCAGTCGATGTGGACCCCAACTCCAACTTCAACGAAGTGCTCGGGGTGACCGTGAAGAATACGATCGGCGAGGCAAGGGAGCTATTGAAAAAAGATGTTCCCGCGGGCATGACAAAGGACGTCTGGTTCGAATACAAGGTCCACGAGGCGATCGTTGAACAAAAAGGCTTCGACCTCCTTGTCATGGGGAGGCCCGAGGGGCCCGGGTGCTATTGTGCCGCGAACGCGATAGCGAAGCAGTCCATCGACGCGCTCAAGGCAAATTATTCCTACGTTGTCGTAGATAATGAAGCGGGCATGGAGCACATGAACAGGCTCGTTACGCAGGACGTAGACAGGCTGTACGTCATATCAGACCCCACCCAGAGGGGCCTTGCGACGGCAGGCCGCATTCACCAGCTCATCGGCGAGCTGAAGCTGCGCATCGGCAATGCCTATACTATTGTGAACCGCATAGATGAGAAGAACGCATCTGCCCTTGACGGCATTGCGGCGGAGAAGGGAATAGCCCTGGCGGGGACGATACGCAACGACGGGGCGCTCCTGTCGAACGAGCTGGCAGGGAAGACGATCTTTGACCTCAGCAAGGGATCCGCTGCCCTTGTTGACGCATACAGGATATTTGGCGCAACGCTGAAAGACGGCGGGTAGCAGAAAGTCTTGACAGATCGTTTGAACGATTGCATGTTAATGTGAAGGCAAGGGAGGGATCATGGAAGCGAAGATCATAAGCGGAACCGAGATAGCGGCGAAGATCAGGGAAGAGCTGAAGGAAGAAACGGCGCGCCTCAAGGCGGACCACGGGCTGATACCGGGGCTTGTGACGATCATTGTGGGAAGCAACCCGGCATCGGTGAGCTACGTGACGGCGAAGCAGAAGACGGCGAAGGAGCTTGGCTTCTATTCGCTCCAGGATGATGAGCCTGAAGATATCTCCGAAGAGAAGCTCCTTGCGCTGATAGACAAATACAACAAGGACCCCAAGATACACGGCATCCTGGTGCAGCTCCCTCTTCCGAAGCATATCAATGAGACGAAGGTGCTCTATGCGATCGACCCCGACAAGGACGTCGACGGCTTTCATCCCGTCAACGTGGGAAGGCTCGTGATCGGGGAGGCGAAGTTTTACCCATGCACCCCTTACGGCATCCAGCAGCTTCTCGCAAGGAGCAGCGTGAATACCGACGGGGCAGAGGTTGTCGTCGTGGGGAGAAGCAATATCGTCGGGAAGCCGATCGCCATGATGCTCATGCAGAAAGCAAAAGGCGCGAACGCCACGGTGACGATGTGCCACACAGGGACGAAGGACCTCGCTTTTCATACGAGGCGCGCCGATATCCTTATAGTGGCGGCAGGGAAGCCGAAGGCGATCACCGCGGATATGGTAAAGGAAGGGGTGGTTGTCATAGATGTGGGAGTAAACAGGATAGGGATGACGCCGGAAGGAAAGGCAAAGCTCTGCGGCGATGCTGACTTTGAAGGGCTGAAGGCCAGGGCGTCGGCGATAACGCCTGTTCCGGGCGGCGTAGGGCCTATGACCATAACGATGCTCATGCTCAATACGGTGAAAGCGGCAAAATCAGCCCAGGGCCTGTAGGAGAATCCGTTCAATGTTCAACGTTGAAAGGAACAGGCCAGACAGACCAGATAAACCGGATTTATTGCTGACAGCTGATTGCTGTTAGCTGACAGCTAATGTGGAGGTTGTATGCCTGATTATCAATACGAAGAGAAAGAGGATTTTTCCGGCAGGAAGGTGAAGGTCCTGGGCCCAACCTATGAAGAAGGGAAGCCTGAAGAGAGGGGGGACTGGAGGTCAAAGCTCGGAAGCCGCGAAGACGCATTGCGCTATATCAGGACCGCAATGAGGTACTGGTACAGCAAGGAATGGTACGGCAGCGAGAAAAGAAAACAGGAGGCATGATGGCATTTGAGATACCGAAGATAAAGTACACGGGGAAGATACAGGAGGTTGCTGTGGGTACAGGTCAGAAGGCCGTCAGGGTTGGCGGTGCGAGCTGCTACCCCTTCTACCTCTTCGAGGGGGAGATGCCCAACCCCACAAGAATAGCGTTCGAGGTCTGGGACCATAGGCCTGATGACTGGCAGGAGTGGGCAATAGAACCTTACAGGGATGTGATCCATGACCCCGCTGCATGGGCAAGGAAGTCCATCGATGCCTACGGGGCCGAGATGATCGCCCTGCAATTGAAAAGCGCCGACCCGAACGGCATGGACAAGCCCGTTGATGACGTCGTCCGGGTCGTTCAGGATGTTATTCATGCCATCGATGTCCCGCTTATCATCTGGGGGACGGCGAATGACGACAAGGACTCGGACCTGCTGCGGAAGATAGCAGAGGTTTGCGAGGGGAAGAATGTCGCCATCGGCCCTGTCTCGGAGAAGAACTATAAGCAGGTCGGGGCCATGGCGATCGGCTACGGCCAGGTCGTAATGGCGTCAACCCCCATCGATGTAAACCTCGCAAAACAACTTAACATACTCCTGGGAAACCTGGGCGTCCCTGACGAGAAGGTCCTCATGGACCCCACGACAGGCGGGCTTGGCTACGGGCTTGAATATACGTACTCTGTGATCGAGAGAGACAGGATGGCCGCGCTGACGCAGGAGGACGTGAAGCTGCAGCGCCCCGTTGTCTGCAACCTTGCCCATGAAGTATGGAAGACAAGAGAGGCGAGATTAACGAGAAATGATGATGAGAAGCTGGGCGACGAGGTGAAACGGTCCGTTCTGATGGAAGCGATCACCGCTATGAGCCTCGCCTTCGCGGGAGCGGACATCGTTATCATGAGGCATCCGGAGAGCGCCGCGCTGGTGAAGGAGATGATAGGGGAGCTGATGGAGTGAAGGAAAAGGGGAGGAGCGATGCCTGAAGAGAAACTGAAGAGTATCGACAGGGCGACAATAGAGCTGATCGATAAGGCGGAAAGAGAAAATATAGGCACTGTGTTCTCGCGGGCGGATGGATTAAAGCCGTGCCCTATCGGCGTTGAGGAGAGCTGCTGTAAGATCTGCGCCATGGGGCCGTGCCGGCTGCCCCGGCCTAAGAAAGGCGAGGACAAGGTGAGGGTCGGCGTCTGCGGCGCGACGATCGAAACGATCGTGGCAAGGAATTTTGCCAGGAAGGTAGCGGCAGGCGCAGCGGCGCACTCCGACCACGCACGCGAGGTGGTGCAGACGTTTATCAAGACAGCCAGGGGAGAGGCGCAGGGCTTTACGATCAAGGACGAGATAAAGCTGCTTGCCGTGGCCCTTGATTTCGGCATCGACGTTGAAGGGCGGGAGATCGGCGACATCGCCAGGGAGCTTGGCGAAAAGGCCCTCAATGAGTTTGGAAAGCAGGAAGGAGAGCTTATATATACCGGAAAGGCGCCGCTGAAAAGACAGGAGCTGTGGAAGAGGCTCGGCGTAACACCGCGCGGCATCGACAGGGAGGTCGTTGAGATCATGCACCGCACCCACATGGGCGTCGATCAGGATTACAGGCACCTCCTTCAGCAGGCGTCGAGGGCGGCGCTCGCGGACGGGTGGGGAGGCTCGATGATCTCCACTGACCTGCAGGACATCATGTTCGGCACGCCCGTGCCCGTCCTGGGGAGCATCAATCTGGGCGTCCTCAAGGAAGACCACGTGAACGTTGTAGTGCACGGGCATGAACCGCTTCTTCCGGAACTCCTTGTCGCTGCGGGCAGAGACCCGGAGATCAGGAGGCTGACAGAGAAAGCGGGCGCAAAGGGGATAAACCTCGCCGGGATGTGCTGCTCCGCGAACGAGATACTGATGAGGCACGGGATCCCCTGTGCGGGAAATTTTCTCCAGCAGGAGCTGGCGCTTGTAACAGGGGCCGTGGAGCTGATGACCGTTGACGTCCAGTGCGAGATGCAGGGCCTCCAGAGCGTGGCGGAATGCTTTCATACGCGGCTTATCACGACGTCGGACAGGGCGATGATCGAGGGCGCGACGCATATTGAATTCCACCCCGAGCACGGCCTTGATACGGCGAAGAAGATACTGAAGATGGCAATAGATAATTATCCCAACAGGAGGCATGCGGTCTATATACCGGACGCGAGACAGGATATGGTGGTCGGCTTCAGCCACGAAACGATCAACTACCTCCTTGGAGGCCTGTTCAGGGCAAGCTACAGGCCTTTGAACGACAATATCATGAACGGGCGCATACGGGGCGTGGCGGGCGTCGTCGGCTGCAATAATGTCAGGACCCCGCACGACTCAGGGCATATCGCGATGATAAAAGAGCTTATCAAAAATGATGTCATTGTTCTTACGACGGGCTGCGCAGCCATGGCCTGCGGCAAGGAAGGGCTCCTCACGCCGGAGGCGGCGAAGCGCTATGGCGGCTCAGGGCTCGCAGAGGTCTGCGAGGCGGTGGGGATACCGCCTGTGCTCCACCTCGGGTCCTGTGTCGATAACTCGAGGATACTCATAGCAGCAGCGGCAATGGTAAAAGAAGGCGGCCTCGGCGATGACTTAAGCGACCTTCCGGCGGCAGGCGCGGCGCCGGAATGGATGAGCGAGAAGGCCATTTCAATAGGCCAGTATTTTGTTGCTTCCGGTATTTATACCGTCTTCGGGACTACCTGGCCCACCGCGGGAAGCGAGAAGGTTACCCGCCACCTCTTCGAAGAGTACGAGGAGCTTTACAAGGGCATGTGGGCCTTTGAGCCTGATCCCGTAGAAGCTGCACAGTTGATGATCCGGCACATCGACAAAAAGCGAAAGGCGCTCGGCATAGACAAGGCAAGAGACCGGGTGCTCTTTGATATGGCGATGAGAAGGGCGCTGGACTAAGGAGGAGGGGATGTCGAAGATCATAGCATCTGCAGCCATCAGGGGCGCACATAAGATATTCAGCAAGGCTGAAGAGAAGTACAGCCAGGCGCTTGAGAAGTTCGGCCCCAAACAGGAGGTAGGTTTTCCCAATACAGCCTATTACCTCCCGATCATCTACGCAATGACCGGCATCGGCGTTTCAAGGATAGAAGATATGCGCAGCGCCCTTGACCTGTGTAAAAAGCTGATACCCGCCCCTGTCCGTGAAAATGTTCCCCTTCCATACCTCGCACCGGCGCTGGATGCCGGCATGGCAACCTTTTTTGCAGAAGAGATCATCGAAGCGGTCCGCTGCCTCGAAGAGCCTCATGCCTATGCGGCAAACAGCGAAGATCCGACCGATGAGACGATATGGCTCGGTGCGGCGAACGACGTCATATTCAGGAAAAGAGGGGTTGAGTTTGTTGACGGAACTGCGCCCGGATTCGCGGCCATTGTCGGTGCCGCGCCGGATTCGCAGACAGCGGCGAGGATCGCCCTTGAGCTTCAGGAAAAGAACCTCTATGTATTTATGTGCGCCGAGAACGGAGGGAAAAGGTTCTCTCAGCAGCTTGTCGAGGCAGGCATCCAGATCGGCTGGCCCACCAGGCTCGTTTCCTTCGGGCCCGACATTTACCAGGCGGTCTTTGCCATAGGCTTCGCGTGCCGCGTTGCCATGGCCTTTGGAGGCATCAAGCCGGGCGACTACAGGAGAAACCTTATCTACAACAAGGACAGGACCTATGCCTTTGTGCTTGCCCTCGGGGATGTCACCGACGAATGGTACGCCAACGCAGCCGGGGCGATCAACTGGGGATTCCCCACCATCGCAGACACGCCGATCCCGGAGGTGCTGCCCACCGGCATATGCACCTATGAGCACGTCGTCTCCAATATCCCCCACGAACAGATAGTGCAGAAGGCAGTTGAGGTCAGGGGGCTAAGGGTGCAGGTGGCAAGCGTGCCTATTCCCGTATCCTACGGGCCGGCCTTCGAAGGCGAGCGCGTCCGTGGAGAAGACATCTACCTTGAGATGGGAGGCGGAAGGACCGTTGCCGTGGAGTGGACGACGACGAGAAGGATGGAAGAGGTGGAAGACGGAAGAGTGGAGGTGGTCGGCCCTGATGTGGACGATGTGCAGCCGGGGATGAGGCTCCACTTTGCCATGGTCGCAGAGGTGGCAGGAAGGAATTTCCAGGAGGACTTTGAGCCTATCCTGGAAAGGCAGAACCATCACCTGATAAACCAGGCCCAGGGGATCATGCATATCGGGCAGAGGGATATTGCATGGATACGGATCTCGAAGCAGGCCGTAGAGAAAGGGTTCAGGCTCGAGCACATAGGGAAGATCATCCACGCGAAATACCACCAGGATTTCGGCGCTATTTTTGATAAGGTACAGATAAAGATATACACCGTGGAAGAACAGGTCAGGGAGGTCCTTGAAAAGGCCCGCGCCTCCTATGACCACAGGGATGCGCGCATAGAGGGCATGACCGATGAAAGCATCGAGACCTTCTACTCATGCATCCTATGCCAGTCCTTTGCGCCGAATCACGTCTGCGTCATAAGCCCCGAGAGGACCGGCCTTTGCGGCGCGTACAACTGGCTGGACTGCCGGGCCGCATACGAGATAAACCCTGAAGGCCCGAACCAGCCCATACAGAAAGGCGAGTGCACCGACGAGCGCTACGGGCAGTTCGCCGGGTGCAACGATTATGTCAGAAAGGCATCGAGGCAGAAGATAGAGGGCGTGAGCCTTTACAGCCTCATGGTGGACCCTATGACGACGTGCGGCTGCTGCGAGTGCATAGCGGCGATCCTCCCCATGTGCAACGGGATTATGACCGTAGACAGGGACTTTGGCGATATGACGCCCTGCGGCATGAAATTTACGACCCTGGCAGGCTCTGTCGGGGGCGGCGCGCAGACCCCGGGCTTCCTTGGCCACAGCAAATACAACATTACCCAGAAGAAGTTCCTGAAGGGCGACGGCGGCTTGCTGAGGATAGCATGGATGCCGAAAAGGCTTAAGGAAGAGGTCATGGAGCGCCTCAGGAAGAGGAGCGAAGAGCTCGGCATCCCTGATTTTCCCGACATGATAGCCGATGAGACGGTGGCGAAGACCGAGGAAGAGGTGATCGAGTATATAACGCAGAAAGGGCACCCCTGCCTCACGATGGAACCGCTGATATAGTGCACGACTCGATGCTGGTCGCTGGTTACTGGATGCTGGTTCAAACCAGTATCGAGCATCGAGCGGCGAGGAACAAAGTAGTTGCTGATCGCTGAGAGCTGATAGCTGAGAGCAGAAAATAGGTCTTATAAGTCGTATAGGACCTATTGGACCTATAAAAAAAAGGAGTTCTTATGGCATTGACAGGGATACAGATATTCAAGCTGCTTCCGAAAACGAACTGCGGGGAGTGCAAATTTCCGACGTGCCTGGCATTCGCAATGGCCCTTGCCTCAGGGAAGGCAGAGCTTGACGCGTGTCCCCATGTGTCGCCTGATGCGCGGGCAGAGCTGTCCGATGCGAGCGCGCCGCCGATCAGGCAGCTGGGGATAGGGACCGGGGATTATGAGGTCAGGATCGGCGGGGAGACGGTCATGTTCCGCCATGAAAAGACCTTTTTCAACAAGCCCGGCCTTGCGATACTCATCACCGACGCCATGGATGACGCAGAGGCAGACAGGAGATTTGCCAAACTGTCCCTGTACCAGTATGAGCGCGTTGGCCTGATCCTTCGCCCCGAGCTTGTTGCCTTGAAAGAGACAGGGAACAGGGAAAAGTTTCTGAATCTTGTGAAAAAGGCATGCGGCATGCCTTACAGCATTGTCCTCATGACCTATGACGGAGCCCTCATGAAAGAGGCGCTCGAGATCGCGAAAGAAAAGAAGCCGCTCATGTATGCGGCCACGCAGGAGAACTATGAAGAGTTCGGCAACATGGCGAAGGAGTACGGGGCGCCTCTCGCAGTAAAAGGGGAGGACATTGAAGGCGCCGCAGCACTTTCCGGCAAGCTCACAGGCATGGGCCTCAAAGACCTCGTCCTCGATACCGGCCGGCGTTCCGTCAGGGACAGCCTCTATGACCAGATATCCATAAGGCGGGCTGCCCTCATCAATAAATACAAGGCGCTTGGCTTCCCGACCATCGCCTTTCCCTGCGAGATGACCGATAACCCGATGAAAGAGGCCCTTATCGCATCATCCTTTGTGGCGAAGTACGCGGGCATCATCGTGATGAGCGACTTCGAGGGCGAGACGCTCTTCCCGCTTCTTTTGCAGAGGCTGAACATCTATACCGACCCGCAGAGGCCCATGACGACGAAGGAGGGCATCTACCCCATCAACAACCCCGATGAGAATTCGCCGGTCCTTGTCACCTGCAACTTTTCCCTTACCTACTTTATCGTCAGCGGCGAGATAGAGAATTCAAGAACGCCAAGCTGGCTTTGCGTAATGGACACCGAGGGGCTTTCGGTAATGACTGCCTGGGCGGCGGGAAAATTCGTCGGCGACCTCGTGGGCGCTTTTATGAAAAAGTGCGGGATCATCGAAAAAATACAGCGCAAGAAGGTCATCATCCCTGGATACGCTGCTGCCATCCTTGGGGACCTCGAGGAAGAGCTGCCGGGCTGGGAGGTCCTTGTTGGCCCCCGTGAGGCAGCGCATCTCCCGGCTTATCTGAGGACGCTGAAATAGCAAGGTCAGGCAGATATCATGATTGACCGGAGAGGCCCATGCTGCTGATTGGCGAGAATCTGAATATCATGTCAAAGAAGCTTGGCGATGCCTTTCTTGCGAGGGACCCGGGCCCTGTCCGGAAAATGGCAGAGGCAGAGGCAAAGGCAGGGATGGATATGATAGATGTTAATATCGGCCCTGCACGCAAGGCCGGCCCGGAATTCATGGAATGGATCGTCAAGACCATCCAGGAAGTATCGGATACCCCCCTGTCCCTTGATACAACAAATATAGAGGCTATGGAGGCAGGCTTACGGGCATGCAAAGGAAAGGCCCTTATAAACTCTATTTCTGCAAGGCCGGAGAGGATGGCAGGCCTTATGCCCCTTACAAAAAGATACAGCGCTTCCTTCATAGGCCTTACGCTTGGCACGGAGGGCATCCCGAGAGACGCAAACGAGCGGGGGCTGTTCGCTGCGGAGATCATCGCTGAAGCGGCGGGGCACGGGATCCTTGAAGAAGACATATGGCTTGACCCGATTGTCCTGCCCATTAATTCACAGCAAGCGCAGATCCAGGGGTGCACCGAATTCGTTATGATGCTCCCCGACCTCGCGCCGAACTGCAGGTCAACCTGCGGGCTGTCGAACGTCTCGAACGGGATGCCGGGCCATCTGCGCGGGATCATGAACAGGACATACCTGATCATGATAAAGCGGTACGGCATGTATTCGGCGATCGTCGACGCCTTCGACAGTGAGCTGAAGGCCATAGCGAAAGGTGAAAGGCCGGAGCTTGAAGCACTTGTCCACAGGGTCATGGACGGGGAGCTGGTGGACCTGTCAAAGGTATCCGAAGAAGAAGCGAAATACGTCAAGACCGCAAAGGTGCTCCTTGGCCAGACGCTCTATTCAGATTCGTGGCTGGAGATATGATAAAGGACCGTACCGTCAATAACCAATCACCAATAACCAAGCTCCAATTAATCACCAATACCCAATATTCAATCACCAAACAAAAGCCTCCCGGTATTGTTTCCCGTTTGGGTATTCGAGCATTGGTTATTGGGTATTGCAACATGCTGCGTGGAACGAAAATGCTATGAAAGAAAAAAAGAAGGCGAAGCAGTCATTGCCGGATTTCTGCGACCTCATGTGCACATATGCGTCGATGCCGAAGGAGACTGCCGTTGACGGCGCAGGAAGCTGCAGGACCTTCGCCGCGCTCTATTGCAAGAAAAGAAAGTCCCTCGTCCATAAAAATATGCCCTGCAAGGACAAGAAGATCAGCGTAAAAGGTAAAAAGTGAAAGGTAAAAGGCCAGGAAGGATCACGTGAGCCGTAATGCGCGAGTCGCCAGGCGTAAGATCTTGCTCGTGGCTGACAGCTGATGCAAAAACGAAATTTTCTCAGGGCCTGGGGGCGTCGTTCTGCCGGACGATCTCCAAAAGATTTTCCACCTGGTAGCCGGATCTCTCTGATGCCTCGTAAAGCCCGGAGAGGACGGTGAAGCATTCTCCGAGGCTGTCATCCTGTTCATTTTCTGTCCTGGCGGGATCGCCTGCTATGGATATCATTGCGGTGAACGCCATCCATGCAAGGAGAAGCTCGAAGGCGTCCTTGTTGAACCAGAGTATGTCCTTGTAGCGGTTGATCTGCAGGAAGCCCTGGACCTCGCTGTCATTGAGGAAGGTTGTAAGGACCTGGTACGGGCCGGGCGGCTGCGCAGCGCTGAACCAGTGCTGGTGGCCGGTGAATATCTTTGCTGCCACTACGCCGCGGTACGCATCATCAGGAGCAAACCCCATCTCCTGCAAGGCGTCGCCCATGATGCGGCCGAGGAGCCACTCGTCGATCCAGCTCCTGCCCTGTTCGTCGGGGTTTGTATGGGCGTCGATGACCTTGCCCATAGACCGGACAAAGACCCAGTTGAGCTGGCACAGGGCATGGTGGTCAGCGCCGAAGAAGCCTGTCCGCAGGAACCCGGTAAATTTGTCCCCCTTCTCTTTGTCGGCGCCTGTGATCCGGTCGAGCGTTTTTTGTCCATGAAGCGCAGCGTGCAGTGCGCTCATGATATTTTCCACGACAAGGCCCTCGTCCGCGCTGCCATTGGCAAACTGCCTGATCTCCCGTACAAGGTTTGCCGTCTTCCAACGGATCTCATCCAGGAACGGGGCAGGTATGTCTTCGATCTGCTCCAGGGCGATCGCTATCTTCGCGTCGAGCATCCCTTTCAGCATATGGACGTTGATGAGTTCCTTGAAGCTCTGGTGGATGGGCTGGAGGAAGATCTCGCGTATCGCGTCGTCGATGTTCGGGACCCCGAGGCCGTTCAGGTATGTGTTCAACTGGGCGTAGTGAGACCATGCGTTGTCCTCGATCTCCGCTATGTCGAGGAAGACGTGGTGCTGGTAAGGGCCAAGCTCGATATAGAGGCCTTTTTCCGCGAGGCTCCCGCTTTCCCTGATATACTGGAGGCCCGTTGTGTGGTCGCTGAATATGGTGAAATGCCCCGGCTTTCCGCTTATCCCGAGGCCCTCGGAGAGCGTCTTCTGGGCGAGGGCCGGCTGGCTCATATCGCCGCCCTTTACGGCAAAGCCTACAGACGTGCGTATCCAGCCGCTGAGAGGCGAGTTCTTGTTATTGTAGACGACAAGCGACTTCTCGCTCCCGTACCGGTTGGAATAGGCGAAGACGTCCTCGCTCACATGGCCGTCAGGGGTGAAAAAGTCGTAGAGGAGGAAATGCTCGACCCCCGCGAAGAGGTATCGTTTGTGGAGCAGCGGGAAGATCTCTCTCTCGTGCCTTTCGATGAGGTACCCGTCAGGCTCTTCTTCCCAGTATGCGCGCCTGTATTCCATGCCGTACTTTTCCGTAAAGCCTTCTATCTGGCCGTGGCCGAACATGGGAAGGCCCGGCAGCGTTATCATGAGGGTGCAGACGCCAAAATATTTGCTGTCCTTGCCGAACTGGTCGACGGCGGTCCTCTCGTCCGGGTTGTTCATGAAGTTGACAAAGCGCCTCAGGATCTCCGGGTCGAACTCAAGGGTGTTCTTCATTACCTGGCGGTACTTGGCATTCTCTTCGTCGCGGAGCATGTTCATGAAGGCGCTGTTGTAAACCCTGTGCATTCCCAGCGTCCTCACGAAGTAGCCTTCGAGCAGCCAGAAGGCCTCGGCGAGAAGCAGCGTGTCCGGCGCCTCCTGCGCAACGCGGTCCACCACCTCGCGCCAGAATTCATTGGGCATGAGGGAGTTGAACTGATGTTTCGTGAGGCCGTGCTCAACGCGCGTGGGGATCGCCCCTCCTGTTCCGGGTTCGGGGAACCACAGGCGCTGGTAGTGGCGCTTCGTGAGCGTCATGGCGGCGTCAAAGCGGATGATGGGGAATCGCTTTGCGACGGCGATGATCGTGTTGATCATTGCCTCACGCACTTCCGGGTTGAGGTAGTTGAGCTGTGCCGTATCGTTCCAGGGCATGCTCGTTCCGTCGTTGCCGTGGTAGACGTATTTTTCGTCCCCGGTCCACCTGTCTCTCCGCTTAAAGACCACGGCCGCGTCAGTGCGCTCATAGTAGTGGTCTTCGATAAAGATGGAAACGCGCTCGTCATGGGAGAGGTCAAGGCCTCCGTAGGCGTACCAGGGAAAAGGGTTCTGGTCCAATGAGATGAACCAGTCGGGGTGTTCCGTCATCCACCTGGAATAGATGCCCACGTGGTTGGGCACCATGTCGCTTGCCAGCCTGATGCCGCGTTCCCAGGCACGCTCCCTCAGGCTGTTGAATGCCTCGTCGCCCCCGAGGTCAGAGGCGATGATGTAGTCGTAGAGGGAATAGGCAGACGGAACGGCCTCGGGGTTGCCGCAGAGCTGCTTGATCTTCTGCGACGCAGGGCTTCGCTCCCAGACGCCTATGAGCCACAGGCCCGTGATGCCCCTTTTTTGCAGGGCATCGAGCTCTTCGTCGGGGACCCCGTCGAGCCTCGTAATGTGGCGCTGATATTTTTTAGAAAGCTGGTCGAGCCAGACGTAGATGTTCTTCGCGATGAGGACGAGACGCGGCATCCACTCGCTGTCCGGCGTGAAGTGTTCCGGTTCGAGCTCAAGCCCAAGTTCTTTAAGCCTTGCAACCTCTGACGGCCCTGCGCCCATGAAGGGAAGCTTCTGTTCTTCCTTGAAGAGGTCGAGGCTCTTGAGGATAAGCGGCAGGTATTTGCGAAGGATATAACCCCAGCGCTCCATGATGTACGCAAGCTGCCCCGAGAGGGAATGGGGGACGGCAAGGGCAGGGCTTCTCAGCATATCGACAAGGCCCTGGTGGTCTGGGCCGAACGGAGGTTCTGAATGAAAATGGTCTACCAGCCCTGATATGACCTGGAGATAGGCCGTTTCCTTTTTCAGGCTGACGTCGTCGAAAAGCTCGAAGAACGGAGAAAAGGCCGGATTCATATTCGCAAGCCACAGAAGAAGCATCTCCTCAAGGACGATCTGCCTGTTCGGGATCCCCTCTGTGTTGCCGTTCAGGTAATCTGCGATGCCGACCTCGTTCTTGTACACCCGAAGCGGCGGAAAGGCGTCAACAAAATGATGCATTGCGCCTTCGACATTTTCCCTGCCAAGCCTTTCATCCAGCGACGAGAGCGCCTGCGCCATTGTTTTTTTGTTGATATCATTCCGGTACTGCCTGGCGACGTAGTGGAGGATCTCGTCGATGAGTCCCATGGCGATCAGCTGCCCTGCCTTGACTGCTCCTTCAGGAAAGCTTATAAGGTCTTTTTTTTCGTTGATCTTCTGGGCAAAGACGCGGGCAGCGTAAAAGTTCGTGAAGATGACGTTGCCGCTGAGAGAAAAAAGGGCCTCGCTGAAACGGTAGAAGTCCCGCGACCTCCGGGAGACGTGGAATTCCATTGTAGGGGCGCTGTGCGCTGGTTTTCGGGGATTTTCTTTCATGAGATGTTATTGCACATGATAACACGGGCGTTTATGTTAGTCAACGTGAGTATGCCGGAAAGAATTTTTTGTCGATTCTATTTGCCTGGACCGGTTTCATTTGTTACATTATGCAGAATTTATGCTGACGCAACCCTCCACGCTTACCGTTCCCAACGATATCTCTTACCTGCCTGCCATTCAGGCGTATACAAGGGAAATAGCAGAGAAGCTTGGCTTCCAAAAGATGGATGTTCAGATGATGCTCCTTGCGCTGGAAGAGGCCATAGTCAATATCGTAAAGCATGCCTTTGAGCCGTCAGAAAAGGCTACCTATCAGGTTATCCTGGAGCCGATCTCAGCGGGGCTGAAGATCATCCTTAAAGACAAGGGCCTTCCCTACGCCCCGAGCCTAGTTCCTGAATATGGCGTCCCAACAGATCTTGACGATATCCCCGGTGCGGGCCTTGGTTTGTACCTTATGAAAAAGAGCGTTGATGAGCTGGACTTCTATAACCTCGGGAGAGAGGGGAAGGAGCTCCACCTCATAAAGTACCTTCATTACAAGAGCATCGAGGAGTACCACAAAAAGAGCGAGCTCGAGCTTTTCCCCGCCCCTGATGCGGCAGAATCGTATGCGGTTGAGAAAAAGAGGTTTACCGTGCGCCTGATGAAGCCCTCTGAGGCGCATGCCGTTTCAAAGCTCTTCTACCGCGCCTACGGCTACACTTACAGCATTGACACTATTTATTATCCTGAAAGATTTTCCCGGCTTTACGAGGAGAGGAAGGTCATATCGGTAGTAACCGTCACGGACGATGATGAGGTGGTGGGCCACGTGGCCATCGTCAGGGACGATCTGGAGGAGAAGGTTGCCGAGGCGGGCATGGCGGCAGTGCAGCCTGATTTTCGGGGACAGGGGTGCCAGAACATAATGATCGGGAAACTCGTGGAAGAGGCGCGCAAAGCAGGGCTGATGGGCATTTTCAGCAAGGCCACGACAAATCACATCTATGCGCAGAAAGCCGGCCTCAAGGTAGGGTTCAAGAGGTGCGCCATAGCCATTGGCGCCATTCCCGCGGACAGGACCTACAAGGGTATCCAGGAAGCTCTTACCCAGAGAGAATCAGTTGCATACGGGTTCCTCCCTATCGAAAACCCGCCCGGGATAGCCCTCTTTCCTCCGGAACATCATGCTTCTTTTATCAGGAAGGTCTACCAGGATATCGGCCTGGACAGGATCTTTAAGGCGTCGGAAGGGGCTTTATCGACGGAGGGGATGGAGGAGCGGACGAGCGTTTCGGTCAGCGTCCTTCCCGGATACAACAAGGCGATGATCGAAATACGCCGCTACGGAAAGAATTCTGTGTCAGATGTCAGGGCTATACTGAAAGAGCTTTGCATTAAGAAGATCGATGAGATCTTGCTCCACCTGTGCCTTGAAGATCCTTATACGGGGGCGCTCTGCTCGCGGTTCGAGGAGCTGGGTTTTTTTATGGCAGGCGTTCTCCCCTTTTACCACATCGGTGATACGCTTATCCTGCAGTATCTGAACAATGTTCATATCGATTACTCGAAGATCCAGGTCGCGCCCGGGGCAGCGCAGGAGATCCTTGATTACGTGAGGTCGCACGACCCGAACATCGTTTGATGCCATAAAAGGCAGTGGATAGCCGGCAGGAGGCCTGCCGTTCCCGGTATCGCTGTTAATATTTTTTTATCGCGTTTTTAGCTGCCACAAGAGAAAGCACAAAGGCGGCGAGGCAAGACAATCCACCAAATATATATGTGGCTTGAAACCCCTTTAATAATGCCTCGTGGGGAATATTGACATTGAGCAGGCTTGCTTTTGCTGAAGAGGCGCCTGGAATAGCATGGGAAAAGACCGTCTCGAATATGGCAACCCCGAAGACGTAGCTTAAATTTGTTGTAGTATTGAATAGCCCGGAGGCAACGCCGTGCTTGTTCTCCGGCGCGAGGCTCATTACCTGGTTGTTGTTCGGAGAGAAAAAGAGGACATAGGACAGCGCAAGCCAGATGAGAAATATGAAGACGAACAAAAAGCCCTGGAACTGAAGGCTGAAGGAAAATACAAATGCGCTCACCGTAGCTGAAAGCATGGCAATCGAACATAACGTTCCCGGTTTTATCTTGTCGGAAAGCCTTCCTGCATATGGCGATATGAGGACATAAATTATTGAATACACCAGGAGCACCATGCCTGTCTTCTGGGGGTTCAGGCCTTTTATGATCTCCAGGTAGAAGGGGAGCAGAAAGGCGTTGCCCGCGATGAGCAGGTACGCCATGAATGTTGCGGACAGCACGAGGGTAAACCTTAAATCCTTGAAAAGCGCTAAGTCCAGCAGCGGGGCTCTGCATCTCTTTTCGCGGACGATGAAAAGCGAGAGCACTACAAATGATGCCAGAAAGCTTAAAACGATGGGCGGGGAGGCCCAGCCCAGCTCCTTTCCCATGTTAAGGGCCCAGAGGAGCAGCGCAAGGCCTGCAAAACTCAACGCGGCCCCGATGAGATCGAATCGCTCCGGTTCACCTGTCCTTGTTTGAGGCTTTTCGTCCGGTATCTTTTTGCTTGCAACGATAAAGGCGATGATGCCGATAGGCACGTTGATGAGAAAGACCCAGTGCCAGGAGAGGTAACCTGTTATCAAGCCGCCGGCAGGGGCTCCCGTAGCAACTCCAAGCGCGGAGGCCATGGATGTGATGCCGAAGGCCCACCCCGTCCGGTCGGGCGGTATGAACTTTGAGATGATCGCAAAGCTTGTGGCGAGAAGCATGGCGCTTCCTATGCCCTGAACGAAGCGGGAGACGATCAGCGTATCTATGCTATGGGAAATGCCGCACAAGAAAGAGCCTGCAACAAAAACAATGTAGCCGATGATGAATATCCTTTTTAACCCCACCCTGTCAGCCAGCTTTCCGAATAACAGAAGGGAACTGGTTATGATCAGGAGGTACGACATGACAATGCGGGAGGCCTCGCCGGTGCCGATATTAAAATCATGGGAGATGGTCGGCAGAGAGACGTTGACCGTGTAGTTGTTCAGTCTTGCCATAAAAGAGCTGAAGGCGACGCTTATGACTATGAGGAACTGCTGAGACCTGTTGGTGATCATTTTCTGCACAAGGTTCTCATTTTTGTCATCCCTTTTCAAGCCGTTTTTTTGAATTTGCTTGTTTAAACGACGCAAATTAACTACAATTGCATGCAAATAAACTACCCCGCAGCAAGCTGCGTGGTATCAGAGGATAGAAACAGCATGATTATGCCCCCTCACCCTGGCCCTCTCCCGCGAGGGGAGAGGGAGAAGTGTTGACCGCAGCAAGCTGCGGGGTATCATCCGGTTTGAATAAGGCAGAACAGGAGATAAGGGAAGAATGCCCCCATCAGCAGAACTGATTATAAAGGATGCTCCGGTAAAAGAGCTGTCGCCGACCAGGATGTTCTACATCGACAACATGAGGCTTTTGTTCACGGTGCTTGTCATCCTCCACCATGTAGCCCTTACCTACGGCGCCCACAGCGGCTGGTATTATTATGAGAACACCGACGATGCGTTCACGAACCTTGTCCTTACGCTCCTCATGACATTGAACAGGACATGGGTGCTGGGATGCTTTTTCATGATAACAGGATACTTCACGCCTGGCTCGTACGACCGTAAGGGCATTTCCGGCTTCCTGAAGGACCGGCTTATACGGCTCGGCATACCGCTTGCGATCTTTGCGTTCCTGGTGCGCCCTTCGATCGTATACCTCATGAACAGGGGAGCCTTCGCCGCAGAATATTCTTTCTGGGAAAATATACTCTTTTTGAAAAACGTTGCGCCGGGGCCTGCGTGGTTCCTGGAGGTGCTCCTGGCCTTTTCCGTTGTGTATGGCTTGTGGCGCTGCGGGCGGAAGCCTTCCGGCGCACTCAAAAAAAAGGGTGCGTCATTCCCGAAAGACAGGGCCATCATGCTGTTTATCCTTATGCTCGCAGCCGCTACCTTTGTTATCCGCGTCTATTTCCCGACAGAGAAGCAGATCTTTCGCCTGCGCATAGGCAACTACGCGGTATACATAGCGTTCTTTGCTGCCGGGATCATGGCCTATCGCAACAGGTGGCTCGAGGGGGTCACGGAGGCCATAGGCAGGCGGTGGACGGCCATCACGGCGGCTGCGGCTCTCATATATTGCATCATTGTTATTGTTGCATGGTCGTCACAGGCGGACCTTTCATTTCTCAGGGGAGGGACCTCGGTGAAGACGCTCTTGGCAACTTACGTAGAAACGGTTATCGCCATCGGGAGCACGATAAGCCTCTCCTATATCTTCAGGAGATTCTTCAACAAGCAGCCGGTGGTCGTAAAAGGGATGGCTGACGACGCATACGCGGTCTTTATCTTTCATGCGCCCGTCATCGTCGCCTATACCTACCTCACCAGAGGCATCCTCAACGGCCACCCCTTCCTGAAGTTCATCACGGCGTTCATTGCCGGCAGCGCGCTTTGCTTTCTTGTGTGCCATTACGTCGTAAGAAAGCTGCCTTTTGCACAAAGGGTGCTCTGAACGATCATATCCTTTTTAATAATTTCTATTCTCCAGGTTTCAGGCCTATGTAGAGGCAGGTAATGCCGAAGGTGAGGGGGTGCACAGCGACCTCTTTGAGGCCGAGGCCTTCAAGGGATCCTGCGAATTCGGCAGGCGGGGGAAAGTTCATGATCGAGTCTGCCAGGTAGTGGTAGGCGCCTGGGTTTGCCGTGATCCTTCCTGCAATAAATGGAAGGATGCGGTTCAGATAGAGCCTGATAGCATTCCTGAAGAGGGAGCGCCTCGCGAACGTCATCTCCAGAACCATGAGCCTGCCGCCCGGTACCAGCACCCGGATCATTTCTTTGATGGCCCTTTTCCTGTCGGGTACGTTCCGGATGCCGAAGGCGATGGAAACGACGTCAAAGGCGCTGTCGGGAAAGGGAAGTGATTCGGCATCGCCCTGCACCAGGGAGATCTTTTGGCCAAGCCCTTTGCGGGATACCTTCTCCTTGCCTGCTTTAAGCATGCTTTGTATAAAGTCGAGGCCCGTTATGCCGATATCGGGATGTACAGCCGAGGCGCAGACAGCAACGTCGCCGGTCCCTGTGGCAACGTCAAGGAGGCGGAAGGTTCTGAAAAAGCGCATCTTCTTTACGGCAAACCTGCGCCAGTATATATCGACCCCCATGCTGAGCACATGATTCAGGAGGTCGTAGCGCTCAGTTATCGTTGAAAATATTTCTTTGACGATCCCCCTATGCTCTGCGTTGCTGATGTGCTTTACGGAAGGGTACCTGTTCTTCGGATGTTTTTCCATCGGGGGTTGTCACCATTTTTGCCGGCTATTGTGTGGCAGCGCTGCTCTTGATCTTTTCAAGATTTTTTTCGATCTCTTTGATATAAGGGTTATCGCTGCTGTTAAAATGATATGTGAGGCACGTGTAGACGGACCCCATCATCTTGAAGCGCTCCATGACGATCTTCTCGAAAAAGACAGGCGTGTTCACGATGAGGTGGCCGCTGTCGCTGAACAGCGTTGATCCCCTGCCGTACAGGCTTTCCATCCCCTCAAAATTATACGCCTCTTCAAATTCAAGGTAGAGGGCGGGGAGCTTGTCTACGTAGTCCGAGGCCGACATCTGCCCCAGGAGGTCTGCGGTGCCGAGGGCGTATCCGATCACCCGCTCCTCGCCTGAATGAAAATGCACCTTGTTGTCAAAGATGACCCCGGTGCAGCGGATGGCGTTCTGAACGCTGACAATGCTGTCTTTGTCGAGGCCGATCCCGGGAAGGTAGGCCCCTGCAAAATCGATGCTCCGCTGAACGTGGGTGAAGGTGTATTTTGCGCCTGTTCCCTCTGTATCGTCATCGCATTTTATATAGCCCGTATCATGAAGGATGACCGCTATAATGCCGAGCATATAATATTCCTTGGAGACGAAGGGGTCGCTTTTGCTTTTGTTCCAGCCGTCAATGATCTCTATGAAGGGCGGGATCGTCTGGAGGGTATGGATGATGTTGTGGTACCTGGTATCGCATTTAAGAAAGCCCTCTGTCTTGCCGTCGAACAGGTTTATGGAATCCTGAAAGACGCGCTCGACGAGGCGGACATCATCGTCGTTGTAGTTCGACCTGCATATAGCCTTGATCTCTCCCAGGATATTCTCATAGGTCAGGACGCTGTTTGGGGGCATATGCGATTCCCTCCGGATAGATTGTCATACTTTGCATTATTCTAAATAAAAAAAAAGGAATAATAAAGAAAAATATTTGGAATTAGTACTCTATCCCTTTCCGCGCTGCTGCACCCTTCCGGTAAGGGTGCCTCACTTCGGTGACCTCTGTTATAAGGTCGGCCATTTCCAGCAGGCGGGGGTGGGCGTCCCTTCCGGTAAGCACCACGTGCAGGTTTTGCGGGCGCTTAGCAAGGGCGTCCAGCACTTCGTCGACGGGAAGCAACCCATAGGAGATCGCATTATTTATTTCATCCAGTATTATCATTTCGTATTTTCCGGAAAACAAGGCCTCTTTGCAGGCCTCCCATGCCTTCCGCGCAGTCTCTATATCTGCGGGGTCGGGGTTTTCGGGATCCACATGGACAAAACCCTTGCCGAGCGGGTGGATAGAAAAGTCAGGCGAAAGCCTCTTTGCCGCCTCAAGCTCTCCGTATCGCCACGTGCCTTTGAGGAACTGGAGCATGATGACCCTGGCCCCGTGCCCCAGGGCCCGCATTGCCATGCCCAGGGCAGAGGTCGTCTTTCCCTTCCCGTTGCCGGTCAGGACGACTATGTACCCCATCTCCTGTTCTGCAGCGTCTTTGTCCTTGTCAGGGGCGTTTTTTTCGGAAATATCCATAAGATCACGCTGAAAAAAAGTATACTATTTTTTGCAGGAAAGTTGCAAACCATCTCAAGCATGGCAACGACAAAACGCCGAGACCTTGACCTGAATAATTTTTAGGTGGTATCATTGAAGAAAATGCAGGCTTGAGGAAGAACCTATGTCAAAAAAACTTATATTGAAAGAATTGAGCCGCTACAACATCGGCACCTATGCAGACATCATTTACCGGAACGCCCTCCTCAGGGCAGACCGCGAAGTCTTTGTGTATGGCGAACAGCGGGTAACCTTTTCTCAGTATAACGGCCGCGTCAACAGGCTTGTAAACGCCCTTTTGTCGCTGGGGCTCAAAAAGGGCGACGGGATCGGCCTTCTTTCCTGGAACTGCCTCGAGTGCACCGAAGTTACCGGGGCCGCAATGAAAGGAGGATTTGTCGTGTGCCCCATCAACCCCAGGATGGGCGCCGATGAACTTCTTTACATCATCAACGACTCCGGGGTCCGCGTATTGTTCGTCGGCCCCGAGTTGGCAGAAACCGTCAATAACATACGCCCGCGCTTACCGCAGGTTTTTCATTATATTTCGTTGGAAGGGAAGGCCGGCGGCATGCTTGACCACGATGAGCTTCTTGCCCGCTTTCCCCAGGAGGAGCCTCCTGCCGTGGTCGACGAAGACGATCCCTTCATCATCTTCTATACAAGCGGCACCACCGGAGTGCCGCGCGGCGCCATCTACACGCATTACCGGAAGCTCGAAGAGGCCCGGACAAAGGTGTTTACGATCGGCGTTCGGCCGGAGCACAGGCACATCATGATCCTCCCTCTCTTTCACATCGGCGGCTGGTCCCACTTCTGGGCATTTTTCTGTGCGGGGGCGTGCAACGTGATCATGCCGCAGCGCTCCTTCGACGCTGCAGCCACCATGCAGGCCCTCGCAGACGAGCAGGCAACGGACATCCATATCGTCCCTACTCATCTGGTAAGCATGCTCAACGTGCCCGGGATGGACCGTTATGACCTCAAAAGGCTGAACCGGATATGGTATGCGGCCTCCCCCATGCCGGTTGAACTGCTCCGCAAAGGGATGGACAAGTTCGGCCCCATCTTTGCCCAGGGCTACGGGCAGACAGAATCAGGCCCCGATATCTCGATCCTGTCGATGGAATCGCACAACGTCGTCAATAAATCTCCTGAAGAGCAAAAGGTCCTTGCCTCCTGCGGGCAGCCCTGCCTGTGGGTCCATGCGAGGATCGTGGATGATAACGACAATGATGTGGAGCCGGGCGTTGTGGGCGAGATCATCGTTCAGAGCAAGTCCGTTATGGTCGGCTACTGGCACAGACCGGACCTTACCAAAGAAACGATCGTAGATGGATGGCTCCATACCGGTGATATGGGGTACTACGACGACCAGGGATATATGTATATCGTCGACAGGAAGAAGGACCTGGTGATATCCGGGGGAGAAAACATCTATCCGCGCGAAGTGGAAGAAGTGCTCTACCGCCATCCGGCAGTAATGGAGTGCGCCGTAATAGGCGTCCCCGATGAGAAATGGGTGGAGAGGGTCCATGCCGTGGTCGTTCTGAGACCGGGGCACTCCGCCACCGGAGAGGAGATCTCCAATTTTTGCAAAGAAAACCTCGCTCGGTACAAGGCGCCGCGTTCAGTAGAGTTTGTCGAATCCCTGCCCAAGAACCCTCAGGGGAAGATATTGAAAAAGGAATTGAGGGAAAAATATCGCAAAGCAAAGTAATGCGCAGGGCTTGACAACGTGATCACCAGCCGGTCATTTTTTAAGAATTGAGAGGTAGTAGCTCTTGAAGAACAGGCCGTAGACCATTGCCGTGAGAAGTACGGAGGAAAAGAGAACGGCATAAATGTTAGTGAAGATGTATCGCGCCAAGGCGATGAAGAGCGTGAGGATGATGCCCGCGAGGAGCGTCTTGATGATATCCCTGACCGTCCTCTTTGCCATGCGGTATTGGATCTTTTTCCTGAGCAGGACATAGAGGAACGCAAAGTTGTAGAGCGATACGATCGAGGTGGCAAGGGATATCCCGAGGTTTTTAAGGGGGGCCATGAGGATAGACGCAAGCAAGGCATTGAGGAATATCGATGTTATGCCCACGAGGGCAGGGGTCTTCATGTCGTGGAGCGCGTTAAATACCCTTACCAGCGAAATAGAGAGGGCGTAAAAGATGATCCCTATGCTGTAGCCAAAAAGGGCGCGGTTCGTGATATACGTTTCATGCGCCCCGAAGGCGCCCCTCTCGTAAAGGATCTTTGTGCAGACGTCCCCGACCGTACAAAGAAGTATAGTCGAGGGTATCAGCGTGATGCACAGGAGAATGATCGAGCTGTCGATATGCGCGGTTATGCCGCGCCAATCCCTGTTGTGGTAAAACCTGGAGATCTTTGAGAACGTGACCGTATAGACAGGCACGGCAAAAAGACTGAAGGGCAGGATAAATATCCTGAACGCATAGGACAGAGAGGCAACCTCGCCCTGGGGAAGATAGGAGGCGATGATCCTGCCGATAAAGCTGTTGATAGGGACGATTGACGTGGCTATCAGCGCGCCCAGAAAGAGGTTCCTGGCTTCCGGAAAGGAAGGGTGGCTGAAGTCCATGGAGAGGCTGTAGCGGATGCCCAGCCTTCTTAAGTAAGGGTATTGCATGATGATCTGCATGAAGGCGCCGGCGGTGACCCCGATAGCGAGGCTGTATATGCCGAACCTGTCTTTCAGGGTGAGTGCCGCGGCGATAAAGGCGATGTTCCAGAGAATGCCTGACATCTCCGGCGCGGCGAAGTGCTCCTTTGCGTTGAGGAAGGCCTTCATGACCGACAGCAGCGTGTGGAGCGAGATGACAGGTATCATGATGACAAAGAGGTTTCTCGTGACCTCCTTTGCTTCGGGGCTGAAGCCGGGTGCGATCATGCCCGTGATGGCTGCGCTGAATATAAAAAATACAATTGAGACGAAAAAGGTGATCAGCAGGGAGAGGTTGATGAACGTGGAATAGATCTTTGAATACTCGTCGTGGTCATGCAGGTACTTTGTGCAGACGGGTATGAGAAAAGCGCTCGTCGCCCCGGAAAAGAAAAGTGTTTGAACAAGCTCGGGAAAATTGAAGGCGACGATGAATGCATCGACGAGAAGGGTGGCGCCGAAAAGATATGCCTGGATCGCCTCCCGGATGTAGCCCAGCGGCCTGCTGATAAGCGTTACCAGTGTTATAACAGAGCCTTTTTTGACGATGTCCCGGGCAGGGTCGCCCGGGGAGCGCGTTTCAGATGTTTTCTGTTCCAATGTTTTTTCTCTTAACTGTGCGGCGAAGCTTGTTGAGCGCCTTCTGCTCTATCTGGCGGATCCGCTCTCTTGTGACGCCGAACGTTTTGCCGATAGATTCGAGGGTTTGGGGCTCTTCGCCATCGAGGCCGTACCTAAGGGTTACGACCTTCTTTTCGTCGGCGGTGAGGGTATCGAGCCAGGAGGCCACCTCTTCCGCCCTCTTTGTATGCTCAAGGACTGAAAGGGGCTCCTCGATGAAAGGGTCTGCCAGCACCTCTTCAAGGGTGAGCTTGCCCTCTTCATCGATGAGCGTTTCCAGGGAATAGGTCTTGATTATCATGGAGAAGAGGTTTTTTATAAACTCTATTTTAAGGCCTGTATCCCTTGCCAGCTCTTCGATCGAAGGCTCTCTTCCCTCCTTTTCCATGTAATGGCTCGTCAGCTTTGATATTTTATGGATCCTTGAAGAAACGTGTACGGGGAGGCGTATTGTCCGCGAGTGGTTCGCTATCGATCTCTCTACTGCCTGCTTTATCCACCATGTCGCATAGGTAGAGAACCTGCATTCCCTTGCAGGGTCAAATTTTTCAACTGCCCTGATCAGGCCGATATTCCCTTCTTCGATGAGGTCAAGGATCGATATGCCCTGATTTGTATATTTCCGCGCTATCTTGACAACGAGCCTCAGGTTTGCCTCTATCAGTTTTCTTCTGGCCTCGGGATCGCCCTGCGCTATCCTTGTTGCATAGGCCTTTTCTTCCTCAAAGGAGATGATGGGAAGCTTCCTGAGATCCCTCATGTAGAGCCTTTCAACCTTCATCTCTTCATCTACAGAGGAATATGAGCTGCGACCCTCTCCGTTCAATCTCTCCAACCGCGCTCTCCTATCAGCTTTACAAACCTGCACCCGCCGTGATTTTCCTCGCTGTAATGGTTGGCTTCTTCGCAGGTATAAACGATAAGGTCCTGCGAGAATTCATTCCCGATGGGGATCACAAGCCTGCCCCCGATGCTTAGCTGTTGGAGCAGCGGCTGAGGAGGATTGGGGGCGGCGGCGGTCACGATTATGCCGTCATAGGGGCTGTGTTCCTTCCAGCCCAGCGTCCCGTCCCCGATGGTAATAACTATATTGCGGTATTTCAGGGTGTCGAAAAGCTTCCTGGCTCGTTTCGCGATTGACGGTATCCTCTCTATGGTATAAACCTGTTCGGCAAGCTCGGCCAGGACTGCTGTCTGGTAGCCTGACCCGCTCCCTATCTCAAGGACCTTTTCCCTGCCCGTAAGCCGGAGAAGTTCCGTCATGAGCGCCACTATGTAAGGTTGGGAGATCGTCTGTTTTTCGCCGATAGGCAGGGGATGATCCTCGTAAGCCTGCGGCCAGAGGGCTTCGTCGAGAAAAAGATGGCGCGGCACCTTTTTCATCGCGTCTATTACCCGTTTATCCCGGATCCCCCGCGGGGTAAGCTGGGCATCGACCATTTGTTGCCTTTTGCTCTGGAAGTTGTTCAGCATTATAATGAAAGTTCTTTTGCCCTCTTGCTTGCCTTCTCTATCGCTTCAATAACGATCCCCTTGAAGGCCTTTTCTTCGAGGACGGCGATGCCGGAAATAGTTGTTCCGCCGGGCGATGTGATCATATCCCTCATGACCGTAGGATGTATCCCTTCCTCTTCAAGCATCTTCAGAGTGCCTTTAACCGCCTGTGCGGCGATGACCCTTGCCTTTTCCCTCGGGATGCCGACCTTCAGGCCGGCGTCGATCATCGCCTCGAGAAAGAGAAGGAAAAATGCAGGGCCGCTGGCGCCAAGCGCCGTCATCGCGTCCATAAGCTCCTCCCCGATCTCAACTATCTTTCCAAGAGGCTCAAAGAGGTCTTTGACCTTTTTCAGCTCTTCCTTTTTTACGGCCTTATTGTGCGCAATGCCGATCACCCCTTCGCCGACCTTGACGCAGATGTTCGGCATTGCCTTGACGATCTTAACGGGCTTCCCTATGGCTGAAAGTATGTTTGAGGTTGTTACCCCGGCCATTATCGTAATGATGATCTTGTTGAGATCAAAAAAAGGCGCGATCTCCGCAAGCACCGTTTTCGAATCCTGCGGCTTGACGGCAAGGATAATATAATCGGCGCCCGACACAAGCCCGCTGAGCTTTCCGGACTCCTTGATCCCGAAATTCTTTTTAACAGCGCGCGCCCGCTCCTTTTTGACTTCAGAAAATATGATCGATTCTTTTTTAACGCCCTTTTTCAGAAGCGCCTTGATTATGGACTCGCCCATATTCCCGACGCCGATGATGCCGATTGTTTTCATCCCCGACCTCCTTGTTTCTTATAACAAATAGGGAGGATATTTTAAAGTGTAATCTTAATGATAGGCCGATACTCGATGCTTGATACTCGATACTGGATGATAATTGTGTCAGGCGTGGGGCGTCAGGCGATTTAACCACTTACGATTCACGGCTTACGGATTTTCTGACGGCTGTTGTCTTCACCCGATGATATGTATCTTCTTCTTCTCGGACCTTTTCCTGATAAGGATGTACGTGGCGCCGGGGCCGCCGTCCGGCATTGTCGCGCTGGAAAAGGCAGCCACCCATTTTCTGTGCATTGCCTTCACGATCCATTTCTTGAGATTTTCCTTTAGCAGCGGCGCATCCTTTGATTTCAGCCCCCTGCCGTGGACGACCTTCACGCAGTTGTGGCCGGAGCGGATTATCTCTCTGATAAACGACTCGAAGCGCTGCCTTGCCTCGTCGATCGCGCAGCCGTGGAGGTCGAGGACTTTTTGTACGGAAAATTCACCGTTGCGGAGCTTCTCAAGGACAACGGGGCTTGAGCCTTCAACGTGGCCTTCCATATATTCAGGCATGTTGGAGACGTTGAAAGCGCCGGCCCCCCTGACAGCCCTTTCGAGGATCCTGTTCGCATCCTCTTCGATGCGGGGCTCTAACTGTTTGCGCTGCCGCTTCTCAACGCGCATTTTCTTCTGCCGGTCGATGGCCCTGACGTCCTTCATTGCCTCGGAGAACGTTGTGCTGCCATCCGCCTGGCCTTCGGCGACAGGGATCCTGGTTTTTTTTATAAATTCGGGAAGGTTTGAGAACGGCCGGTATGCCGGCCTCTTTTTGTCCACCGGTGTTGTCTTTACAGGGGCCCTCTTTCTGTGATGGTGATGCTGTAGCTTTTTGTCAAGTCGCGGAATTCCAAAAGCTTGACCTCAAATTCTGTTGTTGCGCCTGCTTCGATCGCGAAGGTATCTGAATATTGGATAATATTCGAGCCGCCGTCGTCGTAGAGCGTAACAATGGCGCTCGCAAGGACGTCTTCCGTCTTGCTGCTGCAAAGCTTTCCCTGAACCTTCCCCCAGAAAGGCAGGGCCGACTGTGCGCAGCATGGCGCGGGAGACAGGAGAAATATATGGCTTTTCAGCTCTATCCCTGAAGAAATGCTGATCTCTGCCAGTTCAGGTTTTTCTAAAAGTCCGGTTTCGCGGCATTCGTTACTGTTGGCGGCATTCATTTCTATCTCCTTCTGCATGGCTCACGAACCTGATAATACCACAGAATGAGAAGCTTTGACAAGCCGCAGTATTTATAATAGATTATGGAAATGAACTGGCTGGCATATTCAATAGATTACGGAATTATAATCATCCTGGTGATCCTTTCGTTTATCGCCCTTGCCATCTTTATTGAGAGAATTCTTTTTCTGAAAAGGCTGGATATCCGCAGCTATGAAGACGACAGAAAGTCTCTCGAAATAGATATGACGCGAAGATTATCCTTTATAGCGACGGTGGGGAGCAACGCCCCCTACATCGGCCTCCTTGGGACGGTCCTCGGCATCATGCTGACCTTTTATACGATAGGCACTGAAGGGTATGTTGATGCTACGAGGATAATGGTAGGCCTCGCCCTTGCCCTGAAGGCGACAGCCGTTGGATTGCTCGTCGCCATACCGTCAATAGTCTTTTACAACCTTCTCGTGCGAAAAGTGAAGGTCAAGCTCCTTGAATGGGACAGAGAGAATGGAAGAAAGAGAGTTTGATTACATCAACATGATACCTTTCATCGACGTCATGCTCGTCCTTCTCACGATCGTGCTGATGACGAGCACCTTCGTGGCAAGCGGGATCATACCTGTTGAATTGCCGAAGGTCGCCGGCAAGCACGAAAAGGCGATGAAGACGGGCATGATCGAGATCGACGGAAAAGGGGATGTGTACTATCAGGGCAGGCCGGTTGACCTCATTTCCCTGAAGAGCCGGCTCAGCGATGTTTCAAGGGACACGCCATTTCTCATAAGGGCAGACAGGAACATACCCCTTCAGAGCTTCGTTGAGGTCCTCGACGTAGTGAAGACCATGGGTTTCAGAAGGGTCAGCCTCCAGACAGAAGAAGCGCTGCAATGAGAGAGCATTGTACAGGCTTCACCTTCTCCGCAGCGGTGCACATCCTTATTGTCGCCGCCTTTTTCATGCTGCCCGTTGAAAAATACAGCAAGCCAAAAAATGTGCTGATCGATTTTACCCTTGAAAAGAGCGGCAGGACCGGGGCCTACGGAGGCGGTGCGGCAGGCGTGAGGGGGGAGAGAGGGCAGGCCGGGGACCGGGGAACGAGGGACGTGGAACGGGGGAGAATGCACGAGCAGAGAGCTGAGAGCAGGGAGCACAGGGCGGAGAGCGTGGAAGCGAGCGCAACGCTGAAAGGCAATATGAGCGCACTGACAGCGGGGACAGCAGGAGCGAAGAACGCAACAAGCCATTACTCCGACCCGCAGGGAGAGATGGCAGTGCATGGGAATATCGGTACGGGAGGAACAGCAGCCGGTACACAGGGCGGCCAATCGTCGGGGAAAGGAATGGCGGGCACCCCCGGAGGAGGGTGGGGGAGGACCCTTGACTACGGACGCGGGGGCCAGGCAGAACGGAGCTTTGCCTTCATCAGGGAAAACATCATGAGAAATATTACATACCCGGAGCGTGCCAGAAGGATGGGGTGGGAAGGAAAGGTGCTCCTCTCTTTTGTCGTACTAGAGAACGGCAAGGTGCAGGAACTGAAGGTCCTCAACAGCTCAGGCTTCAGGGCCCTTGACGAGAACGCGAAAGAGGCGGTGACGAAGACCACCTTCTCGCAGAAGATCCCGTATCGGATGGTTGTGGTATTACCTGTTGAGTACAGGCTGGAATAAACAAAATATGAATCACCAATCACCAATAACCAAGCTCCAAAAAATCCCCAATACCCAATATTCAATAACCAAACAAAAACTTGCCGGTATTGTTCCTCGTTTAAATATTCGGTCATTGGTTATTGGATATTAATTGGTTATTGATGTTTGGTGATTGGTTATTTGATTGAAGAAGGATGAATGATGAAGACGATTGGAGAGAACGATCATATCAGGATCATTTACAAGGATAAGAGCTATTTCAAGAAGATCATAGCCGGCCAGGCGTTCCACGGAAAGGGCGGGATCCTCGATTACGCCTCGCTGATAGGAAAGAGGTACGGCGCGAAATACGGCCAGTACGAGGTATACGAGCCGACCATGGAGGACATCATCATGTACGGCCTGAGGCGTGAAACGCAGATCGTCTTCCCCAAGGACAGCGCGTTCATATGCCTCAAGCTGGGCCTCAGGAACGGGTCGAGGATCGTGGAGATCGGGACGGGGAGCGGGGCAATGACCTATCTTTTTTCAGAGGTGGTGGGCCCTGACGGGACGGTGGTCTCTTTTGAGCAGGAAGAGAGGCATCATAAGAACGCGAGGAAAAACATCGAGCGTTTCGCGGAATGGAACAACACGGAGCTCCGCAATGGGAGCGCCGAAGAATACGCCTGCGAATCGCCTTTCGATGCGGCGTTCATAGACGTGAGAGAGCCGTGGCTTTGTCTCGAAACGGCAGGGAGGCTCATAAAAGACAGTGCGCCCATCGGCATGATCGTGCCGACGGCAAACCAGATATCAGAGCTTTTAAAAGGGCTGGAGGCCGGGTTCGGCCTGGTCGAAGTTATCGAGATACTTCTCAGAAAATACAAGACCGTAGCGGAAAGGGTGCGCCCGACGGACCGCATGGTCGCCCACACGGGATACCTTGTCTTCGCGAGGAAATTAGAGGAAGCGATAGAGGAGCGATTGCCGGTTACAGTATAACGAACTTTTTTATGTAGTCGACGATCTCCTTCGGGTCATCCATGACCTTGAAGATGTCCATATCCTCTTCGCTGATCTTCTGCTGGCTTAGAAGGTTTATTTTCATCCATTCCAGGAGGCCGCTCCAGTACGACGAATCGACGAGTATGATCGGGAAGGGCTTCATCTTCTTTGTCTGGACGAGCGTTATGGCTTCGAAGAACTCGTCGAGGGTGCCGAACCCTCCCGGCATGACAACGTAGGCCATGCCGTATTTAAGGAACATGACCTTTCTGATGAAGAAGTACCTGAAGCTGAGCCTTACGTTCGAGTAAGGGTTCGGCCTCTGTTCATAGGGCAGTTCAATGTTGATACCCACGGACTTTGTGCCTCCGTCTTTGGCGCCTTTGTTGGCCGCCTCCATGACGCCGGGGCCGCCCCCGGTAATGATGTTGAAGCCGTTCACGGCAAGCAGCTTTGTGAGGTTGTATGCCTTTTCATACAGGGCGTCGCCTTTCTTGCACCGGGCGCTTCCGAATATGGTAACGGCAGGGTGAACTTCGGTAAGGTTTTCGAAGCCTTCAACGAACTCGGCCATAATGTGAAAAAGCCTCCACGACTCCTTCAGGGTCATGTCATCTAATACATATTGTTTGCTCATCGATTCCCCTTTTACCTTGAGATTTTAGGTATTCACATATATTATGTAGATGGATAGGAGATGTCAAACTAAAACTCATGGGCGAGATGTTTGTCGGAACAAGCGGCTTTTCATTTGACGACTGGATAGGAGAGGTATACCCGCCGGGGATCAAGAAGCAGGATATGCTCCGGTATTATGAGGTGAACCTTGGGTTTACGGCGCTTGAGGTAAACTATACCTATTACGCCATGCCGTCGGCCAGGACCATGGAATCTTTTTCAAAGAGGACGTCGAAGGGATTTTCTTTTGTCGTGAAGGCGTACAAGGGCTTGACGCATGAGAAGGGCAGGGACCTGAAGGCGCAGTGCAGGCTTTTTCAACAGGGAGTAGCGCCCCTGGACGGTAATCTGAAGGCGGTCCTTTTCCAGTTCCCCTATTCGTTTGTTCCCAGCGATGAGAATATTGATTACCTGAAGGAACTGAGAGAGCGGTTCGCGGATTATGAATCGGTCGTCGAGTTCAGGAACGTGCAGTGGTCGGGCGAGGATCGCCTCGACATGCTGAGAAGCCTGTCGCTTGGATACTGCATCGTCGATGAGCCGAAGCTGAAAGGACTCCTGCCTTTCACGCCGGCATTGACATCATCAACAGGATATTTTCGCTTCCACGGCAGAAACAGGGCGTGGTTCAGGGAGCCGGTGGACGTCCGTTACGATTACCTTTATTCAGAAAAAGAGGTCGAACAATTTGTTGCTCCCATACAGAACGTATCCCGGCAGGCAAAGACGACCTTCGTCTTCTTTAACAATTGCCACGCCGGCAAGGCGGTAAAGAACGCCATGATGCTGATAGAGATGCTTAAGGGCGGTCGATAGTAGATAGTATATAGTGAGAAACGAAAGAAAGAATAAAGGCAGTGAAAGGTGAAGAAGGATCTCGTAAGGCGTGAGGCGTCAGGCGTAAGGCGAGTAAAAAGGGGAACGCTCGGACTCAAGGTTGTCACGCTACGCTTCAGGCCCTTTGCACTACGTTTTAATCCACTCACGACTTACGCCTTACGTCTGAAGGATTTATCCCTTTACGACTTACGCCTTACGACTTACGGGTGTTTTATTACGTAGTGAAGACATGAGGGTTGGCATCGATATAGGCGGGACAAAGATACTGGCGGGGCTTATCGACGACAGCGGGTCAGTGATAAGCAAAAGGAAGGTTCCTGTTGGCCGGGATAAGCGGTACGAGAAGGTCAGGGCAGTCATCGTCGATCTCCTGAACGATATGCTGCGTGAGAAAGGCCTTCACGGAAGGTCAATAAGCAAGATAGGGATAGCCTGCGCAGGCCAGATTGAAAAAGACACACAAAAGATACTTTTCTCGCCGAACCTGAGATGGAAGAACGCCCCCTTGAAAAAGGATATGGAAGAACGTTTCAGGGTCGGCGTGTTCGTTGAGAACGACGTGAACGCCGCAACATATGGAGAGTGGCGCTTCGGGTTGAAGAGCAAGCCGAAGGATATGATCGGGATATACCCCGGAACCGGGATCGGAGGGGGCATCATAGCGAACGGAGCGCTCTGCCGCGGCTTTGCAAATGTCGGCGGCGAGGTCGGGCATATCATCCTTAACCCTTATGGCTACCGGTGCAATTGCGGGAACTACGGCTGCTTTGAGGCCTATTGCGGAGGCTCTTATATCGTTGAAAGGGTAAGGCGCGTTATGCGGGAGGGCTACAGGGGGAAGATCTGGGAGATCTCCGGGGGCGATTTAAAGGGGCTCCATGCCGGGCACATCGAAGAGGCCTGGATGATGGGAGATGATTTGTGTGGCAGAATATGGGGAGAGGTTATAGAATATATGGGAGCAGGAATGGCGAGCCTTGTGAACCTGTTGAACCCTGAGGTCATCGTAATGGGCGGAGGCGTGGTGTACGGCACAAAATATCTTGTTGATGAAGCAAAGAAGGCCATGGAGAAGAGGGCCATGAGGGCTTCGCTGAAAGGGCTCAGCGTGGAAAAAGGGAAGCTCGGCGACGAGGCGGCGATCATCGGCGCGGCTTTTGTAGAGTAATATTAATATAGGGAGGTGAGACGCATGGCAGAGGCAAATGAGGCAGGATACCGCGTCAAGGGCACGATAAAGTCAGTGAAAGGCGCCTGCAGCGCGGGGCATAGGGCAGGAGACGTGATAGACCTGAGCGGGCGCAACACCGGAGGCATGTGTGGTTATTTGTACCATAGCGTTTTCCCTTATTTGATCATGCTTCAGTTCGGCGGCGGTTTTCCCGTTGAATGGGGCAACCCGGACGTAGTTGAGATAGACTGTATTGACAAAGCGAACAGCGTTACAGTTGAGCTGAGACGCATAACTGAAACAAAATAAGGAGGGGCATTTAATGAATCCAGCGATATTCCGGGAATACGATATTCGCGGGAAAGTCGAAAAGGACCTCACCGACGATGTGGTCGCCGATATAGCAAAGGGCTTCACAGCGCTCATGAGCGAGGAGGGGAAGCGGAAGGTTTCGGTGTGCAGGGACTGCCGGTTAAGCTCGGAACATTACAGGGACCTGCTTGTACAGGGGATGGTCGAGGGCGGCCTCGATGTGACCGATCTCGGAGTGCTCCCAACAGGACTGTTCTATTATTCGCTCTTTAACCTCGACGTCGAAGGCGGCATAATGATCACAGGCAGCCACAACCCGGCAGACCAGAATGGATTCAAGGTGGCAGTCGGCAAGGCGACCCTCTACGGGCAGCAGATCCAGTACGTGCGGAAGATAATCGAAGAGAAGAGGTTCGTAAAAGGGAATGGGTCGTACAGAGAGTATAAAGGCCTTGTGGAGGATTACTATAATTTCCTGAGGTCCAATATCAGCCTTACGAAGAGGTTCAAGGTGGTCATCGACGCAGGCAACGGGACCGGCGGCGTTATAGCGGTTCCTATAATGCAGGAGATGGGGCAGGATGTTATACCTCTCTTTTGCGACATGGACGGTCATTTCCCCAACCATTTCCCTGATCCCACCGTTGAGAAAAACATAGAGGCGCTGAGAAAGACGGTGCTGGAGAATAAGGCCGACATAGGAATAGGATACGACGGCGATGCGGACAGGATAGGCGTGATAGACAACGAAGGAACCATCATATGGGGGGACTACCTCATGATCATATTCGCAAGGGATGTCCTGAAGGGCCATAAAGGGGCCGCCTTTGTCTCGGAGGTGAAGTGTTCGAAGAACCTTTACGAGGAAGTGGAGAAGCACGGCGGCGTTCCCATCATGTGGAAGGCGGGCCATTCGCTTATCAAGCAGAAGATGAAGGAAACGGGGGCGCTCCTCGGCGGCGAGATGAGCGGCCACGTCTTTTTTGCCGACAAGTTCTTCGGCTACGATGACGCTGTCTACGCATCGCTCCGGCTTCTTGAGATCATGTGCAGGGACGAAAGGCCCGTATCCGAGTTTTTGAAGGATATCCCGAAAATGTATTCGACGCCGGAGATAAGGATGGACTGCCCTGACGCGGTGAAGTTCGATGTTGTAAAAAGGCTGACCGAATATTACAGGGAGCGCTATCAGGTCATTGACATAGACGGGGTAAGGGTAGTCATGAACGACGGGTGGGGTCTTGTGAGGCCGTCGAACACAGGGCCGATACTCGTGCTGCGCTTTGAGGCAGAAACTCCCGAAGCAATGAAGCGGATCCAGGACATGGTCATGAAAGATCTGGATAAGATGATGAAAGGAAATTAGCGCAGCCGTTTCAATACTGGATTTACACATTAAGAATGGGGACTCGTTGGGTATCTCCATTCTTAATTTTTTCTTTGAACCGGGATCCGAATGACTGACGCCAAACGGATTTTTTAGAATCTCGATATACGACATACGATATACTATATACGAAATACTATGGATTGAAGATGCTGAACATACCGCAAACGATAATGAGGCCGGCACGGTACACGGGGAATGAGCCGGGCAGGGTCATGAAGGACAGAAGCGAAGTAAGCGTTCGCTTTGCCCTCTGTTACCCCGATGTCTACGAGATCGGGATGTCCTATTACGGCCATTTTTTGCTCTATGAGCTGGCGAACAACGTCCGGGGCGTGTGGTGCGAAAGGTGCTTTGCGCCATGGGGCGATATGGACAGGCACATCAGGGAAAACAGGCTGCATCTGTGCACCCTGGAATCAAAGACGCCTCTTTGCAAGATGGACCTTGTTGGTTTTTCGCTGACCTATGAGCTGAACGCGACGAACGTGCTCAACATGCTGGATCTTGGCGGCATAACGATCAGGTCGGACGAAAGGGCGGAGCGGGAGCCGGTCGTCATCGGCGGCGGCCCCCTGATGCTGAACCCGAAACCTTATGAGAGGTTTTTTGACCTCGTTGTTGCGGGGGAGGCAGACGAAGTTCTGCCGGACATTCTCGATGTGACAAGATCTTTAAAGGGCATGAAAAGGGCGCATCTGATTCAAGAATTATCTAAACTTGAGGGCGTTTATTCGCCGTTGTTCCCGAAGGAAAGGGTAAAGCGCCTCTACGTGAAAGACCTTGATAGCGCTTACCACCCCGTAAGCCCCCCGATCCCCGTTGTCGGAAGCGTCCATAACAGGCTCAACGTTGAGATATCAAGGGGCTGCGGAAACGGCTGCAGGTTCTGCCTTGCGGGGTTCGGGTACAGGCCTTACAGGGAGAGGTCCGTTGGAAATGTGTGCAGGATAATTGACGAAGGGATAGACAGGACAGGCTACGAAGAGATATCGCTTCTTTCGCTGAGCTCGGGAGATTACAGCGGCCTTTTTGATGTCATGGAGTATGTAAGGGGCAGGCACAGGGGGATATCGATCTCGTTGCCGTCATTAAAGATCGGCAGCATAGGCGAACAGGAGATCGGCGTGATAGGCAGCGTGGCGCGAACGGGTTTTACCTTTGCCCTTGAGGCGGCTACCGCGGAGCTGCGCTGCAGGCTTAACAAAAATATCGAGATAGAAGCGCTCCTCAATCAGCTGCCCCTTCTCAAGAGATATGGCTGGAAGAGGATAAAACTTTATCTCATGCTTGGTTTCCCATGGGAAAAAGAAGACGATTTTTCCGCAGTGAAGGAGATTCTCTTTCCTTTCAAAAAAGAGGGGATAGAGGTAAACCTCGCTGTTTCTCCTTTTGTTCCGAAGCCGCATACCCCTTTCCAGCGGCTGCCTATGGACGACGAGCATGTGTTGCATGAGAAGATAAAGCTTCTTAAGGGGCTGCTCAAAGGGAAGGGGGCGAGGATAAAATACAGGGACATTAAGCTCAGCATCATTGAAGGGGTGTTGTCGAGGGGGGACCGGAGGCTTTCCGGGCTTTTTGAATATCTCTTTCGGGAAGGAACGAAGCTTGAAGCGTGGCGTGAATTTTTTCATTTCGACATCTATGAGAGATGGTTCGGCGAGAACGGGCTGCAGATGACAGATTATACCGGCGGGAGAGAACAGGATGCGTCATTGCCGTGGGATATTATCGATACAGGGATAAACGGCGGCTTTCTGAAGGATGAATATAAGAAGGCCCTTGAGGGTGAGAGGAGCGTTGATTGCCACAGCGGCTGCGCAGGGTGCGGGTTAGAATGCGAGAAAACCGGAAGAGCAGAAGGCATAAGATACGAGGAACGGGGCACGAGGAGCGAGGAGCGAGGAGAAGAGGAGAAGAAATACGATATACGAAATACGAAATACGATATACGATATACGAAAAGGTTTACCTTCCGCTACGGGAAGTATGGAGATTCCCGCTACATCGGCCACATCGACACGATGAATATCCTCTTACGCGCCTTCAGGGCATCGGGGGTCGCGATCAGGATGCACGGCAGATACCACCCTCTCCCCAGGATCAAATTATCGGAAGCCCTGCCGGTCGGCATTGAAAGCACCTGTGAATTTATTGAGGTAGAAACGGAGGGCGGCGCCGGGATCGATGAAGCGAGCATGAAAAGAATGAACAGGCTGCTGCCGGAAGGGATGAAGATCTACGAGTGTGTTGAGGGAAGCCTGAATGACAGGGCAAAAGATTTTTCTTACATTTTAGTGGCAGAAGGGTATACTAACAGAGAAGCCTTGAAATGGAGAGAATACGGGAAAAGGTCTTTTTTTCTCTGGCAGGGCAAGGGCATCAAGCAGCTTTGGCTGCAGGGACAGTATATAAGGATAGTAAAGGTACCAACCGGGAGAATACATGGCATCTGAACTAATAATCAATGTGACGTTTAATGAGAAGAGGATCGCATTTCTGGAAAACGGAGTTCTTGTTGAGTTTTTTATCGAGAAGAAGAACGACAACAGCATGGTCGGGAGCATCTATAAAGGCAAGGTGGTGAGGATCGTTCCCGGAATGGATGCGGCGTTTATTGATATCGGCCTTGAAAAGTCTGCCTTTCTGTATGTCGGGGACATCATCCTGGACAGGCTGATGTACGAAGAGTACGAAGATTCGGGATTTCCCGTGGAGCTGGGGGAGAGGATCGAAGGCGTTCTGGAGGACGGGCAGGAACTGATCGTCCAGGTTTCACGGGAACCGATAGGCCAGAAAGGAACGCGGGTCACGTCAAAGATAACGCTGCCCGGAAGGCTCCTGGTGCTGATGCCTGCAACCGACCACATCGGGGTATCGCGCCGGATCGAACAGGAAGACGAGAGGAAACGGCTTGCAGCGCTGCTGAAGGAGATATGCCCGAAGGGTTATGGGCTGATCGCACGGACCGCTTCAGAAGGCAAGTCGAGCGACGAGATCCAAAGCGACCTGAGCTTTCTGAGGAGGATATGGGAAAGCATCCAGGAAAAGGCAAAAGACGTCAGGGCGCCATCGATACTCCATCAGGACCTTGGCATTATTTTCAGGGTTATCAGGGACCTCCACTCCCATAACCTGAAGAAGATTATCGTTGATGACCACTTTGTATATAAGAATGTCGAGGTCTTCATCAAGGAATATCTTCCTGAAGAAAGGTGCGAGGTTGAATACTTCGAAGAAAAAGACCCCATATTTGAAGTGTTCGGCATCGAGATGGAGATCGCGAAGCTGCTGCAGAAAAAGATCTGGTTAAAATCGGGAGGCTATATTGTCCTTGATTATACCGAGGCGCTTACAGTTATCGATGTCAATACAGGGAGGTACCTCGGCAAAAAGGACCTTGAAGACACCATACTCAGGACAAACCTCGAAGCAGTGAAAGAGATTGCCTACCAGATACGGCTGAGGAACATCGGCGGCATCGTTATCGTTGATTTTATCGATATGGAGAGGAAGGAATCGAGGGAGACCGTTTTCCAGGCCCTCGTCGAAGTGCTGAAAAAGGACAGGATAAAGACCTTTGTCTATCCCATCAGCGAGATAGGACTCGTGCAGATCACGAGAAAGAGAACGCGGCACAACATCACTAACCTCCTCACAGAGACATGCCCGAACTGCGACGGCTCAGGCTACATTAAGTCAAGGTATACCGTATGTTATGAGGTTTTGAGAGAGCTCAGAAGCTCATGCAAAAAGGGCGAAGGCCGAATATTTAATGTTTATGTCGCCCCGGAGGTAGCAAGCCTGCTTTATGAAGAAGAAAAAAGCTCGATCGAGCTCATCGAAAATACGCATAAAACAAAAATAAACCTTATTGCAAACCCCGGCTTCAGTATCGATAAATTTCATGTGGAAGGGATATATTAGCTGCGTGTTTACATAAAATAGCAGGCATTTCATGAATAACCAAACACCAATAACCAAACACCAATTAATCACCAATAACCAATTTTTAAATAACCAAACAGAACTTCCCGGCGTTTTCTTTATCGGTTATTCGGTTATTGGGTATTGGTCATTAATTGGTTATTGGTGCTTGGTTATTGGTGATTGCAATTTGATTTTTGGTTATTTCGGCTAATGGAACATACGGCCTTATCTCCTGCCAAGGTTAATCTTTACCTCAAAGTGCTTTCGAAAAGACCGGACGGCTACCATAATATTGAAAGTATTGTTGACCCCATATCTATCTATGACGTAATACACATAACAGAAACCAAAAACAGCGGAATAGTCGTAAGGGACGACAAGGGCATCCTGCCCGAAGGCAGGGGCAATACAATATTCAGGGCCGCTGAACTTTTGCGGGAGCGCCACCGCGTCAGGCAGGGGATAGAGATCTTCGTTGAAAAGAACATACCCATCGGAAGCGGTCTCGGGGGGCCAAGCAGCAACGCAGCGACGGTGCTCAGGGAGCTCGCCAGGATATGGGGCCTTGATGCCGGTGAGGACGAGCTCTTTGATCTCGGCAGGACAGTTGGGGCCGACGTTCCACTCTTCCTCTATGGCAGGCCCTGCGTGATGCGCGGAATAGGCGACATCATCTCTCCCGTAGAACTGCCCCGCATATGGTACCTTGTCGTGTATCCGCGCGTGGAAATACCGACGAAAGAGGTCTACGGCCGCCTAAAAATCGTGTTGACAAATACCGAAAATGATATTAGATTGTTGGGAAAATTCAAGACCTTATATGATGTAGCGAATATTTTAGAGAATGATCTTGAAAGAGTCGGAAGCATAATGTGCCCACAAATTAAGACCATAAAAACGATATTAAAACAAAGTGGAGCGCTTGGCTCCTTGATGAGCGGAAGCGGTTCCTCCGTGTTTGGTATTTTTAAAAGCGAAAACGATGCAGAGAAGGCCTTGTCCCATGCGAAAGACCTGGGAGAAGTTTTTTTAGCGCATAGTTTATAGGAGGGATGGGTATATGGAAATTACTGACGTCAAAATATTCCCGGTAAACGAAAAACGTGTAAAAGCCTATGCATCAATAGTTTTCGATGATTGTTTTATCGTTAGGGACCTGAAAGTTATTCATGGCGACAGTAAGCTTTTCGTGGCCATGCCGAGCAAGAAGATGAAGGACGGCTCATACAGGGACACCGTACATCCCCTGAACAATACCACCAGGCAGAAGATAGAATCGAGCGTTCTCGAAGCGTACGAAAAAGAGATAAGCAAACAGCCATCTCAATAAATATTATATTGGGGTGTCGTCAAGCGGTAAGACACAGGCCTTTGGAGCCTGCATTCGGAGGTTCGAATCCTCCCGCCCCAGAATTTTTTAAGGAGGACTTTGTTGGACAGGTTAAGAATATTTACGGGAAACGCGAATCCCGAGCTTGCGCAGAAGATATGCAAATTTCTCGGAGTGGGCCTGGGCAAGGCAGGGGTCAGCCATTTTAGCGACGGCGAGATCCAGGTGGAGATCGATGAAAGCGTGAGGGGGATGGATACGTTTGTCGTCCAGCCGACATGTCCGCCGGTTAACCAGAACCTGATGGAGCTCCTTGTCATGCTCGATGCCTTGAAAAGGGCGTCTGCGGACAGGATAACGGTTGTTATCCCTTATTACGGCTATGCGCGACAGGACAGAAAGGTTCTCCCAAGGACGTCAATATCGGCAAGGCTTGTGGCAAACCTGATCACAGTGGCAGGGGCTTCAAGGATACTGGCTATGGACCTTCACGCAGGGCAGATACAGGGCTTCTTCGATATACCGGTAGACCACCTTTATGCGCTGCCGGTACAGCTTGCCTACCTCAAAAAGATCAAGGGCGAGATAGTCGTCGTATCGCCCGATGCAGGGGGCGTAGAAAGGGCAAGGGAGCTCGGCAAGCGGCTGAACGCCTCTATCGCGATCATAGATAAGCGGCGTGAAAAGGCGAACGTCGCCAAGGTCATGCATGTCATAGGGGACGTAAAGAACAAGGTAGCGATCCTCCTTGACGATATGATCGATACGGGCGGTACGATCGTAAAGGCTGCTGATGCGATCATGGACAACGGCGCCAGGGAAGTTTATGCCTGCTGTTCGCACCCCGTGCTTTCGGGGAACGCCGTGGAGAAGATCGATGGCTCTCCCCTCAAGGAGATGGTGGCAACGAATACCATACCGCTTACAGAGAGCGCCAGAAGATCAAAGAAGATAAAAGTACTTGATGTTTCGCCGATATTAGGAGAGGCAATCAAGAGGATCCATAATTATGAATCGGTAAGTTCATTATTCATATAGGCACATACAGGCACGCGAGGAGGTTTGTAATGGAAAAGATATTAATAAAGGCAGATATAAGGGCGGAAAAAGGAAAGAGCATAGCGAGGCGGCTGAGAAAAGAAGGCAAAATACCGGCAGTATTATATGGAAGAGAGGTGGATCCGATATCCATAGCCGTTTCTTCGAGAGATTGGGAGAAGCTGGGCAAGCAATTAAAGAGCAACGTGATCCTTGATATGGAAGTGCATGGCCTTAAGAAAAAGGCTGAAAACAGGCCGGTCATGATAAAGCATATTCAAAAGGGCGTTCTCAAGAACGAGATCCTTCACATAGATTTTTTGCAGGTATCGATGGAAAGAACCGTAGAGGTGGAGATACCCGTCCACCTTGTCGGGCGCTCAAAAGGTGAAACAAAGGACGGCATTATCGATCAGCACCTGAGATCGATCAAAGTAGAGTGCCTCCCCACCCAGATACCCGAGAAGATCGAAATAGACATAACGGACCTTGACATCGGCGATTCTTACCATATAAGCCAGATATCCATTCCCGGCGTTAAATTGCTTGAAAACGCAAACGTTGCAGTGATCACGATCATACCGCCGACGGTGGAAGAAAAGCCTGTAGTGGTGGAAGAGGCTGCGGCTGCTGCGGAACCGGAGAAGGAGAAGGACAAGAAAGAAGATAAGAAAGAGGAATAGAGGTATTATTGTTCCTTCTATGCGGACTTGGCAATAAAGGCTCTGAATACGAAGGTACGAGGCACAATGCCGGATACCTTGTTATAGATCGCTTCTCCAGGGCATTGAACATCCACTTCAGCAAAAAATTATCCGGTTGCAGGATCGGCTATACTGAAAGCCTGATCCTTGCAAAACCGGTTACATACATGAACCTCTCCGGCGGGCCGGTCTTTTCCCTCATGAAGAAGATGGACATAGCTGTTGATGATTTTCTGCTGATCCACGATGACCTCGACATGGAACTGGGCAGAATAAGGATCAGGCTGGGCGGGAGCGATGGCGGACATAAAGGGGTAAGGTCCGTTATAGAGACCCTGGGGTCGGCGCAATTCTACCGGTTAAAGCTGGGCATCGGGAGAGACCCTGCAATGCTGCCTGAGGACTACGTGCTTTCACGTTTTCATGACCATGAGATGGCAACGCTGGAAGAGATGTTGGAGACAGCGGTAGAGGCTGCAAGAACCTTTATCTTCGAAAGCAAGTCAAAAGCGATGAGCATGTATAATAGAAGATAGCCGGGAGCTTCGAGCGAAGAGCGGGGGTAGAATATAAATAACCAAACACCAATAACCAATCACCAGATAATAACCAATATCCAATAACCAAACAAAGACTTTTCAGGCGTATTTCCCGTTTGGGTATTTGGTTATTGGATATTTATGGCTGCTGATAGCTATAGGCTGAAAGGGGTTGCTTAGTGAGTTTTTCCTGCGGAATGATCGGATTGCCGAACTCCGGCAAGTCAACGATATTTAATGCTCTGACCACTTTGTCCGTTCCGTGCCATCCTTATCCCTTCTGCACCATCGAGCCCAACATCGGCGTTATCCCGGTACCGGATGAGCGGCTGACTGGGCTGGCACAGGTGCTGAAGCCAGAGAAGGTGACGCCGACGACGATAGAGTTTGTGGATATTGCAGGCCTTATAAAAGATGCCCATAAAGGCGAGGGGCTTGGCAACAAATTTCTTTCCCATATCAGGAACGTTGACGCGATAGCCCACGTGGTAAGGTGTTTCGGAACAGAGAACATCCCTCACGTATACAGCGGTATAGACCCGAAAAGGGACGCGGAGATCGTTGAAACCGAGATCCTTATCTCGGACCTCGAGATCGTCGAGGACAGGTTGCGGAAGATTGAAAGGCTTGCGAAGGTCTCAAAAGAAAAAGGCGAAGCAGAGCACGGCCTGCTCCTTAAGATCAGGGAGGCCCTTGAGAGAGGCACCTTTGTGGATATGGAGCAATACGACGAAAATGAAAAGCAGTTGATCCGGTCGTTTAATCTGATCGCAACGAAGCCCCTTTTCTACATAGCAAATGTTGATGAAGAGGCATGGAACAACCTGCCCCTCCCAATGATCGAAGAGCTTGTGAAAAAAAACAGAAGAAGGGCCGTCTATATCTGCGGAAAGCTCGAGGAAGACCTCTCTGTATTGCCTGACCAGGAAAAGGTGTCATATATGGAGCTTTACAACATGGAAAAGATGTCCATTGAGAATGTCATCCGGGTCGGCTACGAAGCGCTGGACCTCATCACGTTTTATACTGTTGTCGGCAAGGAGATGAGGGCGTGGACGATCCCGGCAAACACCACATGCGTAAAGGCGGCAGGCAAGATCCATACAGACATGGAAAAGGGCTTTATAAAGGCCGACGTTATGAATGCCGACGATTTTATCCGGTGTGGATCTGAACATGCTGCGAAAGAGAAGGGATTGCTGCGGCTTGAAGGCCGCGACTATATCGTGAAGGACGGGGACATACTCCACATCCGCTTCAGCTGACCCCGTAGCGAGTTCACGGGCGAGAAGGGGCGACGCGAGCCCCAGAAATAGTTAGCCCGACGCAGATGCTAATCCTGCATGGCAATAGTGGCTTAGAAGACCCCGATGCCGACGCCGACAATATCTCCGGAAACGTACCCGGCCTCTGTGAACGCCATGGATTCGGCGCGCACCTCATATTCTACCTGTTCTGCTATCTGTCTTATCTGCTCTGCGATCTTTATGCCCGTTGCGAATGGATCCTTGGCATTACGTACCCGCTCCATTGCCAGCAGCGCGAAAGCCGCTAAGGCAGCGTCGAAATTTTTACCCTTGTTCTTTTTGGAAAGCGCCTTTTTTGCATTTGGAGCAGTTTTTTGTTTTTTTACCGCCATGATGACCCCCTTTTTATTCTGTGGGCAGTTTACATTCCACTCTATATTTTCCATTATAGTGCGAATACGGGATTAGTCAAGCGGAAACAAAGTTATAAATCTCCAATAACCAAGCACCAATAACCAAATAATACCCGATAATCAATGACCGAATACCCAAACGAGAAACAGTACCGGTAGGTCTTTGTTTGGTTATTGAATATTGGTTATTAATTGGAGCTTGGTTATTGGTGATTGGTTATTTCATTTAGTATCGAGTATCCAGCATCAAGCATCTGTCATATCCTCTGCCCCAGCGCGAGCGCATTCTTCTGTATCCCCAACCGCAGTTCTTTTTGAATAAATTCATTCTTTGTTTCTGTGAAGGGATAATAGACAAGCAGAGATTCAGGGCACTCAGCGCTGATATGGTTTAATTGGGGGAAAAGGATCTTTTTTCTGGCGGACATGTTGGCAATGGTTATTTTTACGCTTTCTGCAGCCTCCCGTCTTGGCAGATTGACAGGAGACACCCGTACCCCCTGAAGATTATTATCGATCTTATTGTTCGGCTGCAGCAATGTCAACTGCTTTGAAAGCATCAGGAACGTTGACGGTGGAACTTTAAAGGCCGGCGCCCAGAAATATAGTACAGATTCTTCCCATTCCCGCTTGATCGACTTTGGCAGGTTGGCATATCGAACCAGGTCGGCATATGATCTAAGGTCGATCCCCCGGACATTTGCCTTCATTCTCCAGAACGGCAGGTACATGAGATCTGCTGCGCAATCCTTTGCCGCCCTCATAACTGCAAAATCTGTTGCTGAGAAGCCTTCCGCGCTTGTTTCCCAAAGCGAGCTGCAATTGGGACAGGCAAGGATACAGCTGTCCCTTTCTGCGATCATATCCCGGCCGCAGTTCGGACAAATAGTGGGAAGAAACATGGTTTCGGAGTTTTTTCCGGCGTCCTGAAGGTCAAAGCTGCCATCGCAGGGATGGTGTGATGCAGGCTCGTTTACTACGGCGTCGTAGACCGCACCGTTCCGCATGTATACGGGGGTATACAGAAGGCTTAATGTTTCGCCGATAAAGGATTCATAAAAGAGCACATCCTCTTTAATGATCGTTTCGGTAACGGGGATATCGAACGATTCGAACAGGGTGAGTTTTTTACGGACGGTTACCTGCTCGAAAGATATTTTTTGTTCTGTTATTACATAGGATTCTTCGAATGACAGCTGCGGCTTCAGGAATATCCTCTTGTCTGAAGGCTTAACAAACCTTGGCTTCAGGGTCTGCGGCCTCAGGCCCAGCGAAGGCTGTACGGATGGACTGTCTACCGCAGGGATCGTTTTGTCGAGCAGGCCCTGTTCTATCCGGTCCGTTATGCAGAGAAAATGCATTCCGCGAAAACGCCAGTAAGGAATAAAAAAGACGTCTTCCTTTATGTTGTCTGCGGGGGGGAAATAATACTGAAAGCAGCCTCTGGCCTGGATAGAGAGCCTCGTGCGGCAGAAATTGCACGATAAAAGCCTGTCTGTTTCCTCAAGGACAACAGGCGCTCCGCACTGAGGGCATTCATGTTCGATCTTCATGGATATAAATAACCAATAACCAAATACCAATCACCATTTAATACCCAATAACCAATGATCGAATACCCAAGGAAGAATAACACCGGGAGAAGTATCTATTTGGTTATTGAATATTGGGTATTGGGGATTTTTTGGAGCTTGGTTATTGGTGATTGGGTATTCTCCTTTATATCTTCTCCCCGCACTGGTTGCAGTAAACCGAACCGGAGAGATTCTCGGCGCCGCAATGGGGGCATTTTGCAGGAAGCGGCTTTTCTGAGGCCTGGTACCCGCAGGAAGGGCAGAACTTCGCATGGGGCGGGAGGTTCTTGCCGCATCTCCCGCACTGCTGATATACGAGAAGCTGGTGCCCGCAGGAAGGGCAGAACTTCGCCTCTTCGCTGATCGGGTTCCCGCAGTCAGGGCATTTCAATGAATCCTGGACCGCCAGCCCTGTCTTTTTAAGAGATTCTGCGAACATGGCGGGCATCATAAAGCCGAGGCCCATGCCGAGGCCGGCCCCGGCCCCGCCCTGATTTTGAGAAGCGCTTTCAATGGCCATGGCGGCCTTCATCTGCAGGAGCTTATTCAGATCATCAAAAATGCCAAGCCTGCTCTTGTCGTCGATCGCCTTCTGTACTTCAAGGGGAGGAGTGATGGAGTTGATGTAGAGGTTGGAAAGCATAAGGCCGAAGCGGGAAAAATCTTCTTCAAGGACCTTTCCCAATCCCTTTGATATATCATCATACTGGCCGGGGAGATTAAAGACCGTGTCGAGCTTCTCCCCGAGATAGTCATTAAAGCGGGAGACGATGACGCTGCTGAGATATTCTTCTATATCGGAAACGGTATAGGTGTTTTTCGTACCGACAATGGTATTGATAAAAAGGGTCGGCTGGACGACCTGTATGTTGAAGACGCCGAAGGCCCTCAGCCTGATGAGGCCAAGACTGGAGTCCTTGAACGCAACAGGGTCTCTAGTCCCCCATGCCAGGTTCGGGAATATCTTCATGTTGGTGAAGTAAACCTCTGCCCTGAGGGGGCTCGTGAAACCCCAGGGCAGGCTCAATATCTTTGTAATAACGGGGATATTGAGGGTTGTCAGGGTATGCCTGCCCGCGCCGACGGCGTCATAGGCCTTGCCCTGATAGAAAAATACCGCGGACTGGCTCTCCCGGACTATCAGTTGGGCGCCGTACTTTATCTCGCCGGAGCCGCCCTCGGGAATCCTGTGGGCAATTTCGGTTCCCATGTCGTCAAACCACTCGATGACCTCTAAAAAGATAACGTTGTCATTTGCCATTTTAAACCCCCATATATAATGTGAAACGATACTATGCATGGGATCGCAAAGTCAACACCATGTAGAGCTGATTTGGGTTGATAAAAATTGACAATTCCTGTAAGGTAGAACAAAAGGGAGGTTGTTGCATCTCGATGGATCCAATAAGGCATTCCATAAAAGACCTTGAAGCGATAATAGAAAATGCTTATGACGGTCTTTACATCACTGACGGCGATGCAAACACGCTGATGATAAACAAGGCATATGAGCGGATAACAGGCATCAAGCGGGAAGAGGTCCTTGGCAAGAACATGCGGGAGCTTGTCGCCTCAGGCGCTATAGACCGTTCGGTGAGCCTTGAAGTTATCGAAAAGCGCTCGCCTGTAACGATCATGCAGGAGTTAAGGGGCGGCAAAAAGGTGCTGGTCACAGGGACCCCGGTTTTTGATATGGCAAAGATGGAGATTACCCTTGTGGTGACGAACGTGAGGGATATTACCGAACTTATTGAGCTGAAGGACAAGCTCCACGAGACAACGCTGGAGGCGAACCGCTACCTGGCGGAGCTCGACAAGATAAAAAGGCTGCAGCAGCAGCAGACGAGGTTTGCGACGAAGAGCAAAAAGATGATAGAGATCCTCGAAACGGCAATAAAGGCATCCCAGTTCGATTCGAACATCCTGATAACCGGTGAATCGGGTGTCGGCAAAGGGCTTATGGCAAAATTGATACACGAGTCAAGCGGCAGGAAGGACCAGCCGTTCATCGTTATCAACTGCGCGGGGATACCGGAGGACCTTTTTGAAAGCGAGCTCTTCGGATACGAGCCGGGCGCCTTTTCGGGCGCCAGCATAAAAGGGAAAAAGGGCCTCCTTGAGGTTGCCGATAAAGGAACGGTGTTTCTCGACGAGATAGGCGATATGAGCTTGCGGCTGCAGGCAAAGCTGCTCCGTGTCATCGAGGAAAAAGAGATGAACCGGCTGGGGTCGACAAAGACGATCAAGCTCAACGTAAGGATCATAGCGGCCACGAACCAGGATATCGATGCCCTTATCGAAAGCAAAAAATTCAGGCAGGATCTTTTTTTCCGTATCAATACTATCTCGATCGTCATACCTCCGTTAAGGGAGAGAACGGAGGATGTGATACCGCTGGTCCAGCACTTCACGCAGCGGATCAATGAGCGCTATGGCATGAAGAAACATTTCAGCTCCGGGGCGGTCCAAATTCTTATGTCCTATAATTTCCCCGGCAACGTAAGAGAGCTGTCGAACATTGTTGAGCAGGCGTTTCTTATAAGCAAGAGGGACACGGTAGAAGCTGACGAATTGCCGATCCAGGTACGAGACATCGTTGACTCGCACAGCCTTATGTTTGAAAGCGGCAATAAGACATACAACGAGATCGTAGACCTTATGGAGTACAAGATCATCAAAAACGCTGTTGAAAAGTATGGCAGTACCCACAAGGCTGCAAAAAATTTAAAGATAAGCCAGAGCACCATCGTAAGAAAAATGAAGAGATTGCACATCAAGTCCCACAACAACGAGTGATCTGCTGCGATTTCTTATTGCATCAAAATGATGCAAATATGCATCAAATATTGATTCGTTCGGTGTTTTTTAAATGTGTATCTTTATGAAAAGAATAGTTTTATCTATGTTTAACATTACTTATGAACTATGGCATATAAATTGCTTTATGATGGGCGTACATCAAAAATTATAAAGGAGGTTTATATGAAGCATAGACTTATCTTGTTATTCATCGTTGCAGCTATCCTGATCCCCTTTACGATCGTGCAGGCCGCTGAAACCATCAAGGTCGGCGCACTCTACACCATGACCGGCCGCGGAGGCCAGTATGGAAAGGATTCAGAGGTTGCCATCAAGATCGCCCTTGACGAGGTCAACGCCAAAGGGTTGCCGGGCGGGGCAAAGCTGGACGTCATTATCACTGACGATAAGAACCCGCAGTATGCGGTCAGCGTGGCCAAGCGGTACATCACCGATGAAAAATGCAAATTCCTTTTTGGCATCATCTCTACAGCAATAGGCCTTGCGGTCACAGAGGTGAGCAAAGAGCATAAGGTTATCTTTATCGGCACCGACCACGCCGGGACCGACCTCACCGCAAACAAGTTCCAGAAATACTATTTCCGAAGCAGCAACAACACGTTCCAGTCTATGATGGCAGGGGCATACTACCTGAAGGACGAGGTAAAGAATTGGAAGAAGATCGCCTACATCGGCCCTGACTATGCGTACGGAAGAGACCAGTGGATGGAGCTGAAATGGGGCCTCGACAAACTGGGCATCAAGTATGAGGTTGTAGGAGAATACTGGCCGAAGCTCTATGAGCCTGACTATACATCATATATTACCGCTATCATAAAGGCTGCGCCGGATATCCTTGTGAACGGCATGTGGGGCGGAGACACCGTCGCCTTTATCAAACAGGCAAAGCCCTACGGCCTTTTCAGCAAGATGAAATATTTCCACGTCGATGCCGGCGGCAACTATGAAGCGCTTGCAGGGCTTGGCGCCGATATGCCCGCAGGGATCATCATGTCTGCGCGGCACCACAACAACTGGCCTGAGACACCGGCAAACAAGACATATGTACAGAAATTCTACAAAGCCGCCGGAAGGTACCCATCATATGCAGCGGAAGGCGCCTATGTCGGCGTCCACATGATCGCCGAGGCAATCAGAAAGGTCGGCAATGCAAATGACACAGAGGCGCTCGTCAAGGCGCTGGAAGGCATGAAGATCCAGTGCCCCGAAGATCCGCCGGGATTTACCTCCTATATCGACCCGAAGACGCACCAGATAGTTCAGGTCCAGGCCATCGGCACAACGGTAAAGAACGACAAGTTCCCGCCGGCAAAATACATGCTCGGAAATTTCAAGGTATATCCGGCAGACAAGCTGTGGCCGAGCTTTGAATATATTGACTATATGACAAAAGTAAAAGGTAAATAAATTTAGCAAAGGGAACAGGGCTTAGGTATGGATATAAATACTTTCATCGCGCAGTTTTTAAGCGGGCTTTCAACTGCCATGTTGCTCTTCCTCATCTCCAGCGGTCTAACGCTGATCTTCGGGGTAGTGAACGTCCTGAACTTCGCCCACGGGTCTTTTTATCTTCTCGGCACCTACTTTGCCTATCAGCTCATGCAGTTGTTCAATAACTTCTGGGTAGGACTGCTTGTCGGCGCTGTCGGTGCGGGGATAGTGGGGATGGTGATCGAATTCTTATTCCTCAGGCGCATTTACGGCCGGGCGCAGGAAGGCGCTTTCCAGTTGCTTATGACCTTCGCGTTCATCCTCATCCTCGACGACGTGGTAAAATTCATCTGGGGCACTGAATACAAGACCATACCTAAGCCGGCTTCCCTTACAGGCTCTCTGAACATAGGAACGGTAACGGTTCCGATCTATAACATATTCATTATTATCGTAGGGCTGCTCGTTGTCCTCTTTGCATGGTATTTTCTCACAAGGACTGATACGGGCAAGACGGTCAGGGCATCATCCCTCGACAGGATCATGCTCGGCCTTCTGGGGACAAATGTCCCCATGATCATGACGGTTGTATTTGGCGTTGCTACGGCAATGGGCGGCCTTGCCGGCGTGCTGGCGGCGCCGTTAAGAACCGTTACTCCCGGCGCGGGCGTTGAATTCATTATCGACTCGATGATCGTGGTGGTGATCGGGGGCTTCGGTAATTTCTGGGGCGCCTTGCTGGGCGCGATTATAATAGGAGAGGTCCTTTCCTTCGGGATATTGTGGATGCCTGAGCTGGCCACGGTTCTGACCTTTATCGTTATGATCATCGTGTTGATCGTAAAGCCTGAAGGGCTTCTTGCGAAGAAAGCGGTAGGGAGGAAATAGCGCGTTGAAGAAGATAAAAGAATATCTGCCCTGGATCGTTTATTTCGTGTTCTTTCTCGGGATACTTGCTGTCAACCCCGGCTCTCACTACATCCATCTTGTGTCCAGAGTCATTATCTTCAGCCTTTATGCCGTCGCTTTCAATCTTTTGTATGGCACGACGGGGCTTGTGTCCTTCGGGCACGCGCTCTTTTATGGGGTCGGAGCATATATCACCGGCATGCTTGTCAAGGCAACGAGCCCGGAATTGTTTCTCCTTTATATCTTGCTGGGGGCCGTAGGCGCGGCATTTGTCTCTTTCTTCATCGGACTTTTAACGTTAAGGCTGACGGGCATATATTTCACCATGCTGACCCTGGCCTTTGCACAGCTGGTATGGGGCCTGACCTTCAAGCTCTACCATTTTACCGGTGGGGATGATGGCATCCAGGCGATCGCAAAGCCGGAGATCCTCGCAGGAGGCGTAACAAAATACTATCTCTTCAGCTTCGCAGTGGTAACCATCTGCATATACATACTGTGGAGGATCAGGAGGTCCCCTTTCGGGGCTGTCCTCAACAGCATCAGGCAGAATCCGCAGAGGATCACATTCCTCGGCTTGAATGTGTATAAGAACCAGCTCAAGGCTTTTGTCATATCGGCCTTCTTTGCAGGCGTAGCCGGCGGGCTCTATGCAGGGCTTGACGGGAGCATTCATCCTGACATGCTCCACTGGCCTACATCGGGAAACGCGATCCTTATGGCGACCATAGGCGGAATGGGCACATTCTTCGGGCCTGTAGTGGGCGCCGGGATACTTACGGGGCTGGAAGAGATAGTAGGGAAATATACCGAATACTGGTCGTTCTATATCGGTGTTGTTGTGCTTATCGTTGTCCTTTTGTTCCCGAACGGAGTTTTAGGGATCAGAAAGACAGGGGCAGGGAAAAACAACGAGGAAAAGGAGACTGAGGTTGCCTGCAATTCTGGAAATTAAAAACCTTGACAAACATTTTGGCGGTATCCATGTGACCAACCGCGTCAATATCGGCTTCAAAAAAGGCGAGATGTCAGCGATCATCGGGCCTAACGGGGCAGGGAAGACGACCCTTTTTAACCTCATATCGGGCTTCATACCTTCCGATGACGGGACAGTGATATATGAAGGCCAGGACATAACAAAGGCAAGGCCGGAGAGCATCGTTAAGCTTGGGATGGTGCGCGCCTTCCAGGTGGCAAGCGTCTTCCTGGAGGAATCCGTATTTGACAACATATACCTGGCATCGCTCGCTCATTTCCAGAAAAACGGAAAGATCTTTATTGACAAGATGGTCTTTAAAGATGCCCGCGAACACGCGGAGTTCATCCTTAACAAAATAGGGCTTTATAATTGCAAGGACCTGAAGGCATCGGAATTATCTCACGGCGACATGAAGGTCCTCGATATTGCGATAGCCCTGACGCTGCAGCCTAAGATACTGCTTCTCGATGAGCCCACTGCCGGGATGGCCCCCGATGAAAGGATAAAGATGATGGGCCTCCTGAAAGAGCTTCACGAGTTTTTTCAGCTGACAACGATCTTTATCGAGCACGATATGGATATGGTCTTCGGCATTGCGGAGATCATCAGGGTCCTTGTGCAGGGCCAGCTTATTGCTGAAGGCCCGCCTGATTACATACGCCAGCATGAGACGGTAATTGAAGCCTATCTGGGAAAAGAGGTGCTGTGAAATGGCCGATATCCTTGTTGCGGAGAAAATAAATTCCTATTACGGCAAAAGCCACATTTTGTTCGACGTAAGCTTTGCGGTGCGCGAAGGCGAGACGCTGTGCCTTATGGGGCGGAACGGCGCCGGCAAGAGCACAACCTTCAAAACCCTCGTTATGGATATTGTGCCGAAAAAAGGAAAGGTGTACTTCAAGGGAAAAGATATTACCGGGATGAAATCCTATAAGACTGCGCGCCTCGGCCTCGGCCTTGTGCCGGAAGACCGCAAGATATTCGGGCCTCTCACAGTGAAAGAAAATTTGACCCTTGGCACGACAATGGGCAAGGGAAGAAAAGGGATATGGAACCTCGATCTTGTCTATGATTTTTTTCCTGTGCTGAAGGATTTTCAATCGCGGCCGGGCGGAACCTTATCGGGCGGCGAGCAGCAGATGCTTACCATAGCGAGAACCCTCATGGGAAACCCCCTGGTGCTCCTCCTTGACGAGCCTACGGAAGGATTGAGCCCCGTTATGGTAAAGACCCTTAAAGACCTTGTCCTCAAGCTGAAGGAGGTAGGAACGACGATCCTCCTGTCGGAACAGAATATCAAGTTCGCCATGGCCGTTTCAGACCGCGTTGCAATCATCGATAAGGGATATATCAGGTACGAGTCCGATATAGAGACCTTTAAAGGAGATGACGCGATCAAGAAACAGTATCTTGCGGTGTAAATAAATTCACCGTATATCGTAATTCGCATATCGAACATCGCAACGTGAAACAGAAAGATGCTCTTACCAAAAGTTATGCTGATGCAACTTTGCATCGGTATAATTCATCTTTGCGCCGCATGTTGCGCTGAATGTCACAGAAAAAAGAAATTGTCATTGAGAAAAGAGATATATCCAGCCGCTTGTTTATGCAAATATCCTGTTAATTCATGCTGTTACAATATTCTATATTTTTTCCGCCTCACGCCTCACGCCTCATGCCTAACGGTCTTCACAGTGGCACATAAATTGCTATATTCATTATAAGAAAATCACGCAAGGAGGAAATTATGGCACGGATGACTTCTTCTGAAGAATATGTCGAAAGCCTGAAAAAGGTAAAAAAGCGCGTATACCTTGGCGGCAAGCTGATAGATAATTATATCGACCACCCCATAATAAGGCCTTCGATAAATTCCTGTGCAATGACCTATGAGCTGAGCGGTTATCCCGAATATGAGGAGCTTCTTACGGCAACATCAAGCCTTACGGGGAAAAAGATCAACCGCTTTACACATCTCCACCAGAGCGCCGAAGACCTTATAAAAAAGGTGAAGATGCAGAGGGTGCTGGGCCAGAAGACCGGCTGCTGTTTTCAGCGCTGCGTCGGTTTTGACGGTTTTAATGCAGTTGACTCTGTAACGTACGAGATGGACCAGGAGTTTGGGACAGATTATAATAAAAGGTTCCGGGCATACCTTGAGTATGTGCAGGAAAACGATCTTGTTGTAGACGGCGCGATGACAGACACGAAAGGCGACAGAAAGCTTGCCCCTTCAGAGCAGAAAGACCCTGATCAGTTTGTCCACGTTGCAGAAAGAAAGCCTAATGGGATCGTGGTCAGGGGCGCGAAGGCGCACCAGACAGGGGCGGTAAATTCCCACGAGATACTCGTTATGCCTACCCAGACAATGCGTGAGGCGGACAAGGACTATGCCGTTTCTTTCGCAGTTCCGGCTGACGCCCAGGGTATACTCTACATATATGGAAGGCAGTCCTGCGATACAAGGAGGCTCGAAGAAGGCACTATCGATGTGGGGAATGCGATGTTCGGCGGCCAGGAAGCGCTTATCGTCTTTAATGACGTATTCGTGCCCTGGGAAAGGGTTTTTATGTGCGGCGAATACCAGTACTCAGGGGCGCTCGTAGAACGCTTTGCCGGATACCACAGACAGAGTTATGGAGGATGCAAGAGCGGGGTAGGAGACGTCCTGATAGGGGCCGCTCAGGCCATTGCAAAGATACAGGGCACCGAAAAGGCCTCGCACGTGAAAGATAAGCTGGTAGAAATGACACACCTGAACGAGACGATCTATGCCTGCGGCGTAGCATGTTCAGCGGAAGGAAGACCGACAAATTCAGGGACGTACCTTATAGACCTGATGCTCGCGAACGTATGCAAGCTGCATGTAACGCACCTGCCGTACCTGATCTCCAGGCTGGCCCAGGATATAGCAGGAGGGCTTGTCGTGACCCTGCCCGGAGAGCAGGACTTCAAAAGCCCTGAAATAGGTGGGTACCTTGAAAAATATTTCAGAAGCGCAACGGCATACAGCACAGAGGACAGATGCAGGATGCAGAGGCTGGTAGAGAACCTGACCCTCGGGATGGGTGCCGTGGGCTATCTTACTGAGTCGCTGCACGGAGCAGGCTCTCCCCAGGCGCAGAAGATCATGATAGGGAGGCTGGCGAACTTTGATTACAAGGCCGGGCTTGCAGAAGAGCTGGCAGGGATAAAGAGGGACTGACCGTCCGGGCCGATTCGTGGGACGTGTAAGATATTGCGGAAACTGCAACCCCGAGGTAGACCCGAGAAAGATAAGAAAGGCTATTGAAAAAATTGCCAACAATACAGATGACGATGTGCTTATATGCGTCAACGGATGTTCCAGGATGTGCATGACAAAGAAAACGAGATCTGACAGCGCACAAAAGAGATTAGATCTGTTTGTGCGTGAAGTGTTCGAGCGAGAGAGCCGCCGCGTTGATAAAGGAGGGAAGGAATGAACCATTACCGGGAAAAGATCTGTACTGCCGAAGAGGCGGTCAAAAGGGTAAAGTCAGGGGATAGAATTGTATTTTCACATGCGGCCGGAGAGCCCCTGGTCCTTCCCGGGGCGCTTATGAAGAGAGTAGATGAACTCAAGGGCGTGGAGATCGTCCATATGGTCCCCATGGGGGAAGCCCTGTATTGCAAGCCTGAATATGCGGGGAGCTTCCGACATGTTGCGCTCTTCACAGGAGGGCCGACGAGGGAAGCGATCTGGGAAAACAGGGCCGATTATATTCCATACTTTTTTAGTGAAATACCCTTTCTTTTTGAGGCCGTTCTGCCGGTAGATGTAGCCATGGTGACCGTATCGCCTCCCGACAAGAAAGGGTTCTGCAGCCTTGGCGTTTCTGTGGATTATACAAAAAAGGCGGTAGAGTGTGCACGGACGGTGATGGCAGAGGTGAACCCAACCATGCCGAGGACGCACGGCGATTCCTTTATCCATGTCTCGCAGATCGACTGCTTTGTGGAAGTGAACATGCCTATCCACGAACTGAAGAACGGGAAGCTGACAGAGGTCGAGGAAAACATCGGAAGATATGCCGCCGAGCTTATCGAAGACGGCTGCACGCTTCAGCTCGGCATCGGCGGGATCCCCGATGCGGTTCTCAAAAACCTTACCAACTTCAAGGATCTCGGTATACACTCGGAGATGGTGTCTGACGGCGTAAAGCACCTGGTCGACAAAGGGGTCATAACAGGAAGGCAAAAGACGCTTCATAAAGGAAAGATTATAGTCAACTTCCTCATGGGCTCCCGCGAATTTTACGACTGGGTGGACGATAACCCTATCATTGAGATGAGAACCGTTGACTACACAAATAATCCTTACATAGTGGCGCAAAATAAAAAGATGGTCGCCATCAACTCCGCCCTTGAGATCGATCTGCTGGGGCAGGTATGCGCCGATACCCTGGGCCCGAAACAGTTCAGCGGCGTCGGGGGCCAGGTTGATTTTGTTAGAGGCGCACGCATGTCGCATGAAGGAAAGGCGATCATTGCCCTGCCAAGCTCTGCTAAGGGCGGGGTATCCAGGATAGTGCCCGTATTGAAGGCGGGCGCTGCCGTCACGACATCGCGGAACGATGTCGACTACGTTGTGACCGACTATGGTATAGCTGCATTGAAAGGCAAAACGGTACGCGAAAGAATGAAGGCGCTCATTAATATTGCAGACCCGAAGCTCAGGGAAGATCTAACGAAAAAGGCCTACGAGATATACCATGTCCTTCTTTAAATGACATTCATGCCAGGGTTCAAGGGTTTTTATCAACCAACCCCCCCACCCCCCTTTTTCCCTTGGATCCTGGTTCCTTAAAACCAGTATATCGCAGTTCGTATATCGTATATCGTGAAAAACCTTAGTATGCTTTTTTAGTCCACGATATACTATATACGATATACTGCGAATTTAGCCGAAGCGTCCCGTGATATATCCTTCGGTCCTTTCATCTGAGGGTGATGTAAATATCTGGGGGGTTTCGCCGAACTCCACGAGATCGCCGAGGAGCATGAAGCCGGTATAGTCTGATACCCTTGCGGCCTGCTGCATATTGTGAGTTACGATCAGTATTGTGTACTTCTGTTTCAGTTCCATCATAAGCTCTTCGACCCTCATGGTGGCGATGGGGTCCAGCGCAGAGCAGGGCTCATCGAGAAGGATGATCTCAGGCTCGACAGTTAAAAGGCGCGCAATGCAGAGCCTTTGCTTTATCTCCTCGGAGAGATCGAGCGCAGGCGTGGAGAGCTTATCTTTCAACTCTTCCCAGAGGCCAACGGCCCGGAGGCAGTTTTCCGCCATATTCCTTTTCTTCTTCTTGTTTCCCAGGCCGTGTATCTTCAGCCCGTAGACCATGTTCCCGTAGACGGTGAAGGGGAAAGGGTTGGGCCTTTGAAACACCATGCCCACCTTCTTGCGGAGCTCGATAATATCAACGTCCTCGATCCTTTGATCATGCACGAAGATGTCGCCCGACATCCGGATATCGTCAATGAGATCGTTCATCCGGTTAAAACAGCGCAAAAGGGTGGATTTTCCGCACCCGGAAGGGCCAATCAGCGCCGTGATCGAGTTCTTGTGGACGTTGAAGTTGATGTTCTTCAGCGCGTGAAATGTACCGTAGTAAAGATTGAGGTCCCTTGTTTTCAGTACAAAATCATTCATTATCCGAATTTTCCCTGGATGTAATCCTCTGTTTTCTTCATTGAGGGCGTAGTGAAAAGCTTTTCCGTCGTCCCGTATTCGATGAGCTCTCCCAGGTAGAAAAAGGCCGAGAAGTCTGTAATGCGGGCGATCTGTTTTGTATTGTTGGAGACAAGGATTATCGTAATGTCCTTTTTCAGTTCGCTCAAGGCGTCTTCGATCTTTGCCGTTGAGATGGGATCAAGCCCTGAGCAGGGCTCATCGAGAAGAATGATCTCGGGTTTCAGGGCAAGCGTCCTCGCAAGACAGAGCCTTTGCTGCTGCCCCCCCGACAATTTAAGCGCGGACATGCTAAGCCTGTCTTTTACCTCATCCCAGAGGAATGCCTTTTTGAGGCCGTCCTCCACGATGTAGTGAAGCATGATGCGGTCTCTTATCCCTCTCAGCCTCGGGCCGTAGGCGATGTTCTCGTATATGGAACGGGGGAGGGGGATGGGAACGGCGAAGACGGTACCGATGCGCCTTCTCAGTTCAACGGCATCGTGCCCTCCGTCCAGGATGTTTTGCCCGTCTATATGCACTTCGCCTTCTATATGGGCGCCCTCTTCAAAATCTATCATACGGTTGATGACCGAGATAAGTGAAGACTTGCCGCTGCCGGAAGGCCCCATGAATCCGGTGATGGTATTTTTGTAGACATCGACTGAAACGCTCTTCAGGACCTCATTTTTTGAAAAAGCGACGCGGAGTTTTTTGATCGCGATCTTTACGTTCATACTCATCAGGAATATTTCGATATTGCCTTATTCATAAGGTAGTACGCCACAACATTGATCAATAATATGCTCACGACAAGCACCAATGCTGTGCCATAGGCCTTTTCCATGGAGATGCCCTCGCGGGCCAGTATGTAAAAATGGACTGCCATGGTCCTGCCGGAGTCCATGAGGGAAGTTGGCAGTCTCAGCGAGCTGCCCATGGTAAATATTACCGCCGCAGTCTCACCAACGGCCCTCCCGACGCTTAGCATGATGCCTGTAAGTATCCCCGGAATTGCCGAGGGCAGCACAACCTTTGTCACTGTTTCCCATTTTGTAGCGCTCAGCGAGTAGCTGACGATCCTCAGGTTTCTCGGTACGGTCTTGATAGCCTCTTCGCTGGTCCTTATTATTGTCGGCAGTATCATGATCGTTATGGTCAGCACCCCTGCAAGCAGGGACCAGCCCATCTTGAGCTTAATGACGAAGAATATGAAGCCGAAAAGGCCATACAGGATGGACGGTATCCCGGCAAGAGATTCAACGCCGAAGCGTATGATCTTGGTAAAAACAGATTCTTTTGTATATTCGGTGAGGAATATGGCGGTTCCCACGCCAAGGGGAGTAGCGAGGAGAATAGAAAGGAGAGCGAGCAGTATTGTGCCGGCTATGGACGGGAAGATGCCGCCGAGCCTTCCCATGTCTTCAGGATAAGCAAAGATGAATTCGAAATTTACGTAGGGGAATCCTTTGAAGCAGATAATGGCAACGATGATGACCAGGATGCCTACGGTGAAGAAGGCCTGGAAATTCAAGCCGAGCTGTACGAGTTTGTTGGTGAACCTTGGATTTATCCTCATGTCACATCTTTCTCTTGATCCCGAAATTGGCTATATAGTTGAGTATCATAATGATAACGAGCAGAACGACGCCGGTGGAAAAGAGCCCGAGCCGGTGATCCCCTGTTGCATATGCGAGCTCCAGGGCAATATTGCCAGTAAGGGTCCGCAGGGGATCGAGGATGCTCGTGGGTATCCTGAGGGCATTCCCGGCGATCATGATGACGGCCATTGTTTCCCCGATGGCCCTCCCCATGCCGAGTATAAAACTTGCGAGGATGCCCGATCGTGCCGCAGGGATAACGACCTTGTAGATCGTTTGCCATTTTGTCGCTCCCATTGCAAAGGAGCCTTCCCGGTATGTTTTCGGAACGCTCATCAGGGAATCGAAGGAGATGCTGATGATGGTGGGCAGGATCATGATCCCGAGGATAATGGAGGTGGCAAGGAGCGAGAACCCTGACCCCCCGATGTAGTTCCTTATAAGCGGCACGATGTAAATGACGCCGAGAAACCCGTATACTACAGAAGGGATGCCGGCAAGGAGCTCGAGGGCCGGCTTGAGAAACATCTTCATCTTTTTGCCGGAATATTCCGAGAGGTATATGGCGCAGGAAAGACCCATGGGGGCGCCTATGACGAGAGCGCCGAACGTAACGAGAAAGGAAGATACGATCATTGGATATATGCCGAAGAAGCCTTTTGTCGGGGCCCACTTAGAGCCCATAATAATATTCTTCAAGCCGACCTTGTGGAAGAGGGGCAGCCCTTCAAAGAGGATGAAGATAAAGATGAGGAAGAGAAACAAAAGCGAAGAAAGGGCGAAGGCTACCAGCACCAGCTTTACGAATTGTTCCTTTTTGGCAGGATTTTTAGTCATAAAAACCGACAAGGCCCTCCTTTTTCAGGATATTCTGCCCGTCCTTTGATAGTACAAAGTTGACAAATTTCCTGCCATCTTCGTCAAGCTCGCCGTTTGTTACATAGATGAACGGCCTCACGATCTTGTATCTGCCTGCTTTGATGCTTCTGATGCTGGGAATTACGCCGTTGATGGTCAATGGCCTTACCCTCTGGTCGGCCAGCCCGAGGGATATATATCCGATCGCATAGGGGTCGGTGGCGACCACTTCTTTTACCGATCCGTTTGAATCCTGGACCATGATGCCGTCGTCGATTTCGTTTCCTTTCATAACAAGCTCTTCAAAGGAGCCCCTCGTGCCGGAACCTTCCTCGCGCGTTACCGCGTCTATCTTCCTGTCGATCCATCCCAGCTGGTTCCAGTTCGTGATCTCGCCGCTGAATATTTTGCTTGCCTGCTGCAGCGTCAGGGCCTTCAGGGGATTTTTCGGGTTTACCACAATGGTAATGCCGTCGTAGCAGATTATGATCGTGTTGAGCATCTTCTCTTCTTCTTTTAGTTCCCTCGATGACATTCCTATGCTGACGGTGTTGTTAAGGCACGCCTGGATCCCCGCAGTGGACCCGCCTCCCTGAACGTCAATAACAAATTTGCGGTTGTCGATCATAAAATGTTCTGCGAGCTTTTCAGTAAAAGGCATTACCGATGTAGACCCTGCAATGGTAATTGTGTGCTTGTCCTTTTTTGTCCTGTCGGCTGGCTTGCCGCTGCAGGAGATTAACAGTGTTGCAATTGCAACAGCAATAATGCCAAATCTTCTGACCATTTTTTATTCCTCGGGGTCTTTCAGGTGCCGTATGATCTTCCCCTCTACCATAAATATTACCAGCTCGGCAATATTTACTGCGTGGTCAGCCATTCTTTCAAGATATTTTGATATAAAAAGGAGCCTTGTCGCCCTGGAGATCGTCCGCATGTCCTGCATCATATAGGTGAGCAGCTCCCGGAATATCTGATCGAGCAATTGGTCTACCTGCTCGTCGTCTCTGGTCACTTTAAGGGCAAGCTGCACATCTTCCTTTACAAAGGCGTCGAGGCTTTCCTTTACCATGAGCTGCACGATCTCGGCCATTTTCGGCAGGTCAATATAGGGTTTCAGCTGGGGCTCCTGGTTCAATTCCTGGACCCTTTCGCAGATGTTGACCGCCATGTCGCCTATCCGCTCTAAGTCGTAATTGATCTTAATGGCCGTTGTTATAAATCTGAGGTCTCTCGCGGCCGGCTGGCGGAGCGCCAGGAGCTTTAGGCAGAGCTCGTCCACCTCGATCTCGATGCTGTTGACAATATCGTCATTATCGATGACGCTCTTTGCACGGTCTGAATCTCTTTCGAGGAGCGACCTTATTGCGTTCTGAATGGCCTTTTCGACGAGGCCGCCTTCATAAAGGAGTTTTTCTTTTAATTCTTTTAATTCCAGATCAAAGGCCTTGTAAATGTGTCCTTCAAGCATACATCCTCCTTATAGCAGGTAAACAGAGTATAGTAATTTTTGCCGTTGATTACAATGAGATTTTGGATCAGCCAAATTTGCCGGTGAGGTACTCTTCAGTTCTTTTGTCTTTCGGGACAGTGAACATCTTTTCCGTGGGGCCGTATTCAATTAGCTCGCCGATATAAATGAAAGCGGTAAAATCTGAAACACGGGCAGCCTGGCCGATGTTGTGTGTTACGAGGAGCATTGTGACATTCTTTTTCAGCTCAACAAAGAGCTCCTCTATCTGAGAGGTAGATTTGGGATCAAGGGCAGACGTCGGCTCATCAAGAAGCAGTATTTCGGGGTTCATTGCAAGCGCCCGGGCTATGCAAAGCCTCTGCTGCTGCCCGCCTGAAAGAAAAGTGCCCTTCCTGTGGAGGAAATCCTTGACCTCATCCCAAAGGGCTGCGCTCCGAAGAGATTGTTCGACAATATTGTTGAAGTCTTCTCTTGAAAGTCCTATGCCATTCAGCTTATATCCGGCGATGACGTTATCGTAAATGCTCATCGTAGGGAAGGGATTTGGCTTTTGAAAGACCATGCCGACCTTTCTTCTAAGGACGATCGGCTCCATGGTGTAGATATCCTTTTCATTGAGAAACATCCTGCCCGCAACCTTTGTATCGGGGAGGAGTTCGTGCATACGGTTCACGCAGCGTATGAGCGTTGTCTTGCCGCACCCTGAGGGGCCCATAAGGGCCGCAACGACATTTTTCGGAACTGATAAATTGACGTCTTTCAAGACCTGGTGATCGCCGAAAAAGGCAGAAAAGGCATCTACCGTCAGAACTGGATTTTCCATTTGATCGAAACCCCTCTTGCAATAAGGTTAAAGGCCAATGTAAGTACCACAAGGACAAAGGATGCCCCCCATGCGAATGTGTGCCATTCAGGGTAGGGGCTCATGGCGTAGTAAAAGATCCGGTAAGGGAGCGAATCGACAGGCTTGAATATGTTCCAGTTCATGAACTGGTTCCCGAAGGCAGTGAAGAGAAGGGGGGCAGTTTCGCCGGTGATCCTTGCAACGCTGAGGAGAATGCCTGTAAGAATGCCGCTTAAGCCTGAAGGCAGGATAACTTTCAGGATCGTCTTGTAGTAGGGCACGCCGAGAGCCAATGACGCCTCCTTGAGATGATAAGGTATCAATTTGAGGGTCTCTTCGGTTGTTTTAATGATCACGGGCAGCATCATGATGCAAAGCGCAATGCCTCCGGAAAGGGCGGAAAATGTTCGAAGAGGCACAACGATCCAGGCGTATGCTATGATCCCGATCACGATAGACGGCGTTCCCTGAAGGACGACGACGCATAGCCTTACGAGGCTGCTCAGCCTGCCTTCTTTGTTTTCAGCAAGGTATATGCCGGCGGCTATTCCAAAGGGTACCGAAAGGACACAGGAAAGAACGATCAGCATGATCGTTCCCATGATGGCGTTAAAAACCCCGCCTCCTGCTTCTCCTATAGGGCGGGGAAGCTGGGTCAGAAAGTCCCAGTTGATAACGGAGATGCCGTTCTTTGTGATGTAATAGAGGATGAGCAAAAGCGGGAGCAGGGAAATAAATGCAAAGAGCATGACCATCCCTTTAAATATATGGTTTTTAATAAGCCTTGCACGCACATGATCTTTCATCATGTGACCTCTTTCGATGCCTCGACGCTGATCTTTTGAATGACATAATTGCCGAGAATATTTACAAGCGTTGTGACAAGGAAAAGCACCAGGGCGATATAGATAAGCGAAGAGGAAACGAGCCCCGTAGCCTCTGCGAACTCATTCGCTATGACGCTTGCCATGGTGTTTGCAGGGCTGAAGATGCTCGTGGGGAGAAAGCTGCTGTTGCCGATCAGCATGGTAACGGCCATTGTTTCGCCTATAGCCCTTCCCAGCGCAAGCAGTATTCCCGCGATGATGCCTGAACGGGCATAGGGGATGATGATATTTTTCAGGACCTCAAAACGTGTGGCCCCGAGCGAGTATGCCGCCTCCTTCAGATCGGAAGGCACGAGGGTGATGACTTCCCTGCCAATTGAGGCCGAGAATGGTATGACCATGACCGCCAGTATGAGGGCGGACGTGAAGATGCCGACGCCGTGAGGAGGGACGCCGAGCCTTGCCTCGATAACGCGCACCATGGGCATGAGGAAGAAAAGGCCCCACAGGCCGTATATGACGGAGGGGATCCCGGCGAGCACCTCGACAGAGCTCCTGAGGAACGTTGAAGCGGCACCTTCCTTGAAATACTCGCCGAGAAAGATCGAGATGGAGAGGGAAAAGGGGATGGAGATGATCAGGGCAAGGAATGATGTTAAAAGCGTTCCAGCAAGAAACGGAAGGGCGCCGAACTGCTCCGCTGCTGTATTCCAGGTTTTTGATACGAAAAAGGCTAAACCGAAGGTTTTTATTGAGGGTACGGCCTGAATAAAAAGCGTCAGCGCGATTGCAAAGAGGAGGCAGGCTATGAAAACCGCGGAGACCATAAGGGTCCTTGTAAATCTCTTTTCGGAGCGGCCGGCCCCGCTTTGCTGTGACGTAAAATTATTTACGGGTTTATGTGCGCTAACCATGAAATTTATTTCAGGATCGGCTTTCCATTGTAGGTCATAGAGCGGACGAGCTTCAATGATTTGGCTGCAGCTTCCTTTGAAAGAGGCGCATACTGGAGGGGCTCCACGTATTTCTGGCCGTCGCTGACCATCCAGAGAAGCATCCTGGCAAGGGCCCCGGCTCTTTCAAGGTTTCTTCCGCCATAGTTCTGCTCCTTATAGAATATCAGCCACGTAAAGCTGCTTATGGGGTAGCCGTCTGCCGCGCCGGTATCGGTAAGGGATACGTTAGTATCGTCCGGTATCTTCACATTAGCGGCGGCGCTGACCGCTTTGATCGTAGGTTCAATGACCTTGCCGGACTTGTTTCTGACATTACCGAAAGCCATCTTGTTCTGAAGGGCATAGAGAAGCTCAACATATCCTGCTGCTCCGGGCGTCTGCTTCACGTATCCTGCCACGCCGGGATTGCCCTTTTGTCCTATCATCCCTGCAGGCCATCTCAGGGATTTTCCTGTGCCCATGCTCTCTTTCCACTCCTTGTTTGCCCTTGTAAGATATTCGCTGAAGATATAGGTTGTGCCGCTGCCGTCGGCGCGATGGACAACGCTGATGGGAAGATCAGGCAATTTAGCGTTGGGATTGACAGAGGAGATCTGCGGGTCGTTCCATTTCCTGATCTTGCCCATGAAGATCCCTGCGATCGTATCAGGGGTTAAGTTAAGCTTAGGGTTTCCCGGAAGATTGTAGGTGACGACGACAGCGCCAAGGCAGGTGGGAATATGCAGTACCGTGTTGCCCGCCTCTTTCAATTCCTTTTCCGTCATGAACGCATCTGTCCCCCCGAAATCGACGGTTTTTTTGATAAGCTGGTTGATGCCGCCGCCAGAGCCGATCCCCTGGTAGTTGATCTTTACTTTATGCTGCTGGTTATAAGCATCAAACATCTTTGAGTAAAGCGGCTGTGGAAAAGTGGCTCCGGCTCCAAGGAGCTCCTGATCTGCGGCGGCCGAGCCGGTTCCGAAAAAGACCAGACAGAAGATCAACCCGGACATAAACAACATACCGAACCTTTTTAACATGCATTCCTCCTTATGAAAAGTTTTGTCGCTCTGAGATAACAATACGAAATGCATGTTATTGTTCGGTGAATATTTTGTTAAGATTTGGTTAATAATGAATGCGCTACTCATGATATAATAAAGAATAATGTTAATTATTTTGCGGAGGGGTGAAAAGATATATGGATAAAGCTGTCTTAGCATTCTTTTTTATTGCAGCGCTGATAATTCTAAACGGTATTTTTTCTGCCGGTGAGTTTGCAATTGTTTCTTCGAGAAAAAGCAAGATAAAGGAGATTGCGAAAAAAGACAAGGAGCGCAGGGCGGATATGCTGCTCGAAATGAAAGAGAACCCGGAAAGATTTCTATCGGCCGTCCAGATAGGCATCACCCTTTGCGGCACCCTCGCGTCCGTTATCGGAGGCATTCTCTCCGTCCAATACATCAGGCCTTTCATCAAGCGGGTTCCCTATATCGGCGCCTTCGATGAAACCCTGTCGGTCGTCATTATGGTAGTGGTCCTGACTTACCTCTTCCTTGTGCTCGGCGAACTGGTTCCGAAGTACATAGGGATTAATTATAAAGAAAGAGTTGCCCTATGGATTGCCCCTTTCCTGCACTTCATAGCAAAGATATTTTTTGTTTTTGTTGATTTTCTCTCCTTTTCAACATCGATCGTCGTTAAGGCGCTGAATCTCAAAAAGGGAGAGGAGCATATAGGTGAGGGAGAAATAAAGGTGCTTCTTGAGGAGGGAAGGCGCAAAGGGGTCTTTGACGAGACAGAAGAGAAGCTGATCCACGGTGTTTTTGAATTTGCGGACAGGTCCGTGAAAGAGATCATGGTCCCAAGGCCTAATGTTTATAGCATCAATATTGATGATGGCAAAGATGAGATAGTGCAATATATCGTGGAAAATGAGTTTTCCCGATATCCTGTCTACAGAGAAAACCTTGATAAAGTCATCGGTGTTGTTTACCAGAAGGACATAACAAAACAGATATGGCTTCAATCCCCTTTAAACCTGGACAAACTCCTCAAAAAGCCCTATTTTGTACCGGAAACGATGGGGATAAGCGTTCTGCTGAAGGAAATGCAGAAAAGACGCCAGCACCTCGCTATCGTAGTCGATGAGTACGGGACAACGGTGGGGATTGTCACGCTTGAAGATATTATGGAAGAGATATTCGGCGAAATAATGGATGAAACTGATGTAGATGACCGCATAGAAAGGTTGAAGGACGGCTCTGTTATTATAGACGCTTCGTATTCAATAAGAGACCTGAACAATCGATTTGATCTCGAGCTGTCGGAATCTCCTGATTACGAAACACTTGGCGGTTTTATACTCACACAGCTTCAGGAAATGCCGAAAGGCGGGGAGATCATCATCCATGGTATTCACAGGTTTACTGTGGTGGGGGTCGAAGGGAGAAGGATCACCAAGGTGAAGCTTGACAGGCCAAAAAGGGCCTGACAAGCTTTTTAGGATTTTTCGATATCATACCTTCAATAGGGAATTATGCGAGCCGAACTCGTTCATGCTTTTTTCCTGATTTGCGGGGTCATCCTGCCACACGCCATCGACAATGAACCGGTATTCATAGACTCCCTGAGACAGCATCATCGTCGTTTTCCAGATGCCCCTGGCATCCTTCTTGAGGGCTTTTGCCGTAGGGCTCCAGGCATTAAAAGAGCCGGCAAGAAAGACCTCCCCGGCGGAAGGATTTTCCAATTTGAAGGTTACCCGTTTTTTGGCCTCTTTCTTTTTCATTGCTGCCCCCTTTATGCAATTTTGTAATATCCTACCATAAAAAGCGTTTTTATGCTATCCGGGTTAAATCAAGTGAGAAAAAGGCATTCTTGCCGCTCATAGGGACAAAGCAGGGTCAAGAGGCAGCGCAACGGTAACCTTGGTCCCCACCCCCGGGGTGCTTTGCACGTCTATCTTACCGTTGTGGAGCAAGACAATATGCTTCACGATAGAGAGGCCCAGGCCGGTGCCGCCGAGCCTCTTGGACCGCGACTTGTCGACGACGTAGAACCTTTCAAATATCCTTGAAAGATGGTCGCCCGGGATTCCGATGCCCGTATCCTGTATGGTGAATATTACCGTATTTTTCCCGGGCTCGAGCGATAGGACGATCCCGCCTTTTTCTGTGTATTTGACGGCATTATCCAGAAGGTTGATGATCATCTGCTCAAGCTTGAAGGCGTCGCCTTTAATGATAGGCGCGCCGGGGTTGATCGCGGCCGCGAGGTCCAAGCCCTTTTCGGCAAGCTGCTGCTCGAAGATCTTTACCGAGTTTTCCATCAAAACCTTCAGGTCAACCTTTTCAAGCTCGGGTTCCATATGTTTTTCTTCAAGCTCGGACAAAAGGAGCAGGTCGTTGATTATATTGATCAGCCGGTTGGTGTTCCGCTTCACGATATCGACGTAATGTTTTTGTTCTGTGCTGCTTACCGCCTCTCCAAGGGTTTCGATGAAGCCTTTGATTGACGTCAAAGGCGTCCGTAACTCATGGGATACGTTCTGGACGAAATCGGTCTTGATCTTCTCCAGGTTTTTTATATCAGTAATATCATGGAACACTATTGCGATCTCTTCCTGCAAATTCAAGAACGTAGCGCTGCAAGAGAATGTCCTGTTGTTAAACTCAATCTCTTTAATGTGGTTATGCTTTGTTTCGCGAACATTTTTTATCAATTCGCTCAGTTTCGGCTCCCTGATTACTTCCCAGTAGAACTTCCCTTTATCGGGGTTTGCGTTGATGATCGATTTGAAGCTTTCATTGAAGAAAATGACCTTCTCCCCTTTGTCGAGTATAAGGAACCCTTCCCGCAGCGACAGGATAACGCTGTTCCATTCTTCCTTCTGCCTGGACAGCTCGGAGAAAAGCATTTTTATGCGGCTGACCATGTCATTAAAATTTTCAGCAAGGTCTCTGAGCTCATCCCTGTTCTTGAGGAAAACCTTCACATTGAAATCGTTCTTTGCGACCCTCTGTGAAGCGGCAATCAGCTCGTGGATCGGATTCGAGAGGCTGTTCGAAAAGATAAAGGCTGCAACGAGGGATGCGCCAATGATAAAGAGGGTGATCTGAAAGATTGACAATCTGATCCGGCCGGTGATCGTATCGATATTTTTTAAATACTGGCTCAGCCTGACGGCGCCTATTACTTTTTTATCTTTATAGACTGGAACGGCAACATAGAGCATCTCCCTTTTCAGGGTGTCGCTGAATCTTACGAACCTCCCCGGAGACCCCTCAAGGGCTGAAGCGACCTCGGTTCTTGTCCGGTGGTTCTCCATCTTTTTAGGGTCTTCTTCAGAATCGGCAAGGACGGCCCCGTTAAACCCTATGATGGTTATCCGCGTACCGGTATCTTTTCCTGAGGACTTTGCAAGGGTATCGAGCCTCTGAAGATTGCCGTCGATAAGGGGCTGAGAAATTTGCGCCCTGATCACGGTGGCGAGGTCTCTCAGGCCGCCCGCAATAGTTTCTATGTGATAGTGGCGTATCACGGTGAATGAAAATGCGAGTATCAAGGCTGAGAGCGCTATCGTTAGAACAAAATATCCGCCGAATATCTTAAAGAACAGAGTTCTCTTCATGCTTCGAATTTATATCCTATGCTCCGAATATTTCTAATGAACCGGCCGGCGCTGCCGAGCTTTTCCCTGAGGTGCCTGATATGGACGTCCACAGTCCTGTCGATGACAAATTTTTCTTTTCCCCAAAGGTGATCGAGGATCTGATCGCGGGAATATATTCTGCCGGATTTTGCAGCAAGAAGGTTTAAGATTTTGAATTCCGTGGGAGTAAGATCAACCTTTTTGCCTTCCACCTCTACTTCGTATTTTTCCAGGTCGACCCTGAGGATATCCTTGACCTCGATCATCTTTGATCCCATCTTGTGTTCATGCCTTCTTAAGACTGCCTTGACCCTTGCGGTGAGCTCCATGGGTGAAAAAGGCTTAGTGACATAATCGTCGGCGCCCAGCTCCAGGCCGAGGACCTTTTCGGCCTCCGCGGTCTTCGCGGTAAGCATAATGATTGGGATGGACGCATATCTATCGTTATTTTTCAAATATTTACAAACCTCGAAACCGTCGATACCGGGGAGCATAAGGTCAAGGATTATCAGGTCCGGAGAGGCGGTATGGAGGGATTTGTAAAAGCCTTCCACCTCGGAAAATCCGCTTACTTTAAATCCTGATTTTTTTAGATTGATTCCGACGAGCTCAAGGATGTCGGGCTCGTCATCTACGATGGCTATTAATTGGCTGCCCATAAGACCAGATTACTCCATTGCCCGATTTTTGAAAAGCCTTTTCTGAGACGGTACGTTATGCTCCGTAATATTCTGTTGCAAAGTGGGCCTCCGTATAATAATCTTGTATAACTTACCGGTAAATTGTTAATTTTTAATTAAGGAAGGTATTTTTTTTCAAAAGGAGGTATGGTAATGAGGTCCGACAGAATGAAAAAAGGAGTTGAGAAGGCGCCGCACCGGAGCCTTTTCGGCGCCATGGGGTATACATCCCAGGAGATAGAAAGGCCGATCATCGGCGTAGCAAACTCTGCAAACGAGCTGATACCAGGACATATTCACCTCAACAGGGTTTCCCAGGCCGTCAAGGATGGAATAAGGATGGCGGGCGGGACCCCGATGGAATTTTCGACGATCGGCATATGCGACGGGATCGCCATGAACCACGAGGGCATGAAATACTCTCTCGGGTCAAGGGAGCTTATCTGTGATTCCGTTGAGGTAATGGCGAAGGCATACCCCTTTGACGGTATCGTGCTGTTGCCGAACTGCGACAAGATTATACCGGGAATGATGATGGCAGCCATGCGGCTTAATATCCCGGCCGTCATGATAAGCGGGGGGCCCATGCTTGCAGGCCGTTTTCAAGGGAAGGCCGTAGACCTTATCTCTGTCTTCGAAGGAGTAGGAAAGGTCGCAGGCGGCCTTATGACCGAAGTTGAGCTCTCCATGCTCGAGGAGTGCGCTTGCCCGGGCGCAGGTTCCTGCTCCGGCATGTTCACGGCGAATTCAATGAACTGCCTTTCAGAGGCGCTTGGCTTAGGCCTGCCGGGAAACGGCACGATACCGGCGGTCCACGCTGCCCGGATAAGGCTTGCCAAACTGGCAGGGCAGAAGATCGTTGAGCTTGTAAAGAAGGATATAAAGCCGCGGGATGTCATGACCCTTGAAGCCTTTAAAAATGCCATCACGGTCGATATGGCCTTCGGCGGTTCATCGAACACGGCGCTCCACCTCCCTGCGATTGCGAATGAAGGGGGCATCAAGCTGCCTTTGACGCTTTTCGACGAGCTGTCAGAAAAGGTCCCGCACGTCTGCAATATGAGCCCGGCCGGACCGCACCACCTTGAAGACCTTTTTGAGGCAGGCGGTGTTTACGGGATAATGAAGGAACTGACAAAAAAGAACCTGATTAATAAGAAATGCTTAACCGTAACCGGCGGTAGGGTTGGCGATATCCTTAAGGGCGTCAATGTTGCCGGCCATGAAGTTATCCGCCGCATCGACGCGCCTTATCACGAAAAGGGCGGCCTCGCGGTGTTGACAGGGAGCCTTGCGCCCCAGGGTTCAATAGTCAAGAGGATCGGGGTGTCGGAGAGCCTATGGCATTTTGAAGGCAGGGCAAAGGTCTTTGAAAGCGAGGAAGATGCCGGGAAGGCCATCATGGAAGGGAAGATACGGGCGGGCGACGCGGTCATAATCCGCTACGAAGGGCCGAAGGGCGGGCCCGGCATGCGCGAGATGCTTACCCCTACGAGCATCCTTGCCGGCAGAGGGCTTGACACGGTATGCGCCCTGATCACCGACGGGAGATTTTCCGGAGGGACAAGAGGCCTTTGCATAGGGCATGTGTCGCCTGAGGCAGCAGAAGGAGGCCCCATTGCGTTTGTAAAGAACGGGGATGCCATCGAAATAGACCTGGTGAAAAAGAGCATACGCCTCCGTGTCGATAAAAGTGAACTGGCGAAACGCAGAAAGGCGTGGAGGCGCCCTGAACCGAAGATCAAAGAGGGCTACATGGCGCGTTACGCGAAGCTTGTCACTTCGGCGGCAACAGGGGCGGTGTTTAAAGAATAGCTCATAGCGAACGTATATCGTCGTTCGTATATCGTATATCGTTAAATGTGAGGCGATGAGAACCGTGAAATGTAAAATGTAAAAGGTAAAATGTTAAAAAACTTTTCACTTTTCACGTTTCACTTTTTACGACATAAGCTTATTGCTGATTTAAGGAATACATATGGAAAGCAAGGTCATAGATGAGATAGTAAAGGCTGTAGGGAAGGACAATGTTCTCATATCGCCGGAGGAGAGAAAATGCTACTCCTATGACGCAAGGAACGAAGGGGTGATCCCTGACCTTGTAGTTTTTCCGTCCTCAGCGGAAGATGTATCGAAGATATTAAAGCTTGCGAACCGGCATCGTTTTCCCGTGATACCGCGCGGCCAGGGATCAGGGCTGACCGGCGGCTCCATACCGGTCTATGGAGGGGTTGTGCTGGTCTTTACAAGAATGAACCGCATTCTTGAGGTCGACACGGAAAACCTTACCGTTACCGTAGAGCCGGGCGTTATTACCTTTGATCTGCAGCAGGAGATGGCGAAGCAGGGACTCTTTTATCCGCCCGACCCGGCCTCATTCAAGTATTCGAGCATAGGCGGGAATGTTGCTGAGTGCGCAGGCGGCCCAAATTCGTTGAAATACGGCGTCACGAGGGATTATGTTCTCGGCCTTGAGGTGGTGAAGCCAACGGGAGAGATCATCAAAACAGGGGTAAGGACCATGAAAGGCGTCGTCGGGTATGACCTGACGCGCCTTTTTGTAGGGAGCGAAGGAACGCTCGGTATCGTCACGAAGATCACCATGAAGCTTATCCCGCTGCCGGAGGCAAAGGCCACGATCCTTGCCCTTTTCCAGGAGGTCGAAGACGCTGCGTCGGCAGTTTCGGCGATCATAGCCGCAAAGGTTGTGCCTTCGACGATCGAGTTCATGGATAAGGCATCGATACAATGCAGCGAACAGGCATCTCCGATGGGCCTGCCTGAAGGCATAGGCGGGCTTTTGCTCATCGAGGTCGACGGCGACAGGGAATCGATCCAGCCGCAGGTAGAGAAGGTCAGAAAAATTGTCCTCGATAAAAAGGCGATCCGGTGCGACGTGACCGCAGACCCGCAGGAGGCCGACAGGCTCTGGCAGGCAAGGCGGGTCCTTTCCCAGGCAACGTACAATCTTAATCCGGTCAAGATCGCCGAGGACGTTGTAGTCCCAAGGTCTCACATACCGACGCTCATCAGGGCGCTTGAAGAGATGGAGAAGAGGTTCGGCGTGCCTATCCTGAGCTTTGGCCATGCGGGGGACGGTAATTTTCACGTGAGCATTATGATCAAGGATACGCCGGAGGACAGGGAGAGGGCGGAAAAGGCAGTGGAGGCCCTGTTCGAAGAGACGATAAGGCTCGGCGGCACACTCTCCGGCGAACACGGCATAGGGACCTCGAAGTCGGCCTATCTCGGAATGGAGCTTTCCCCCGAGGTGATCGCGACGATGAAGAGGATCAAAGAGCTTTTCGACCCCAACAACATCCTCAATCCCGGAAAGATCTTCCCGGAATAGACCGGCTCATAGCTCATAGCTGATAGCAGAAAGGGCCTTATTCAACCTCAGGTTCGGGCAGTATATCGGCGATCTGCCGGTATTCCTTCATAACCTTCTTTGTGAAACGGTTGTTCGGCACCCCGTCCTCATCACCGGAGGTGTTGCGTTTTGCCTTTCTCGGCCCGACATTGTATGCATGGAGGGCTGTATAGATATTCTCGAACCTCTCTATAAGCCTTGAGAGATAGTTGACGCCGATCTTGATGTTCTTTTCAGGTTCGTGGAGGCATTTGGCGCTCTTTACGGATATGTCAGAGGTCCTGGAGATATGCCTCGCGAGGGATGGCTTTATCTGGAGGAGTCCGCGCGCACCCTTTCGGGAGATCGCATCGTTCCTGAAATTGCTCTCGACCTTCATGACGGCAAGTATAAGCCTGTAGTCTATATCGTATCTTTGCGACTCGTCGTAGACGCTGCCGGCGATGGCCCTGAGCTTTTCGTCGCCTCCCCTGGCCTTTTTATCTTTCAGATACTCGAATGTTTTTGCAACGATCAGCTCTTTCTGGCCGTTGTCCTCTTCAGCGGCCTGCGTAGCGGGAAGAAAGGCTATGAGAGAGAAAATAACCAGAAAAGCGGGAAGGACGATGCTTTTCATTCTTTTCAAAGGCAGCATGGCATATTTCAATACTACAAACAGATAGGAGAGTCAAACTATTTCTATCCCTCCGAACGGGAATGCGGGTCATAGCAGACCGTATATCTTAATGCGTATATAGTATATCGTAGATAGTATATAGTGAACTGCAAAAGCACCCTCTAAGGTTTTTTTACGATATACGATATACGATATACTATATACTAAAAATCATATCGCAATAGCGTGTTCGGTATACGGGTCTTTCGCCGTGATTGACAATTTATATTGCTTCTGTTAAGGATTTACTATGCATGACAGGCTGAATTTCAGAGGCGACCTTTCCACAACGGCCATGGGGATCATGCCCCACGAGGATGTCCTGGGGGCGTTGGACGCTGCGCTCCAAATGGATATCCCCTTCTGGCCGCAGCTGCCCAAGCTGTCATACTATGAAGACATGTATGTACAGGCTATGGAGATGTTCCCGGGCGTCGTCATCGACGAGGAGCATATGAGGATATTCATCGACAGCGGGAAATTCCTCCACGACCTGCCGGAATATCTTGAAAGGGAGGACGACCCGGAGCTGTACAGGTTCTCAACAAAGTTTTCCAGGGTTTACGGGCGCTTCCTTTCGCTTGACCTCTCGGCGTGGAGGTCCGTAAGGGGCCAGGTCATAAGCCCCGTGAGCCTCTCGCTGAAAATAACAGATGAGAACGGCAAGCCTATAGTTTATAATGATGAGATACGTGCTCTCATATTTTCTTTTATTCAGAAAAAGGTGAACGTGCAATACAGAGAGCTTTACCTTAAGAACAGCAAAGCATTTGTCTGGGTAGATGACCCCGGGCTGGAATTTGTCTTTAACGCGATGTGCGGGTACGATCACCTTAAGGCAAAGGATGAGCTGACGGCATTCTTCGGCGGCATCGAAGGGCCTCGCGGCCTCCATCTTTGCGGCAGGCCCGATTGGGATTTCCTTCTTTCCCTTAATATAGATATCCTTTCATTCAATGCCTACGCCTTCGGCGATATTTTTGTTACCTACGAGAAAGTAAAAACGTTCCTGGAGAAGGGCAATATAATAAGCTGGGGCATCGTACCGACATATTATGAGGAATTTTCCAGGGAAGATGTCAAAAGCCTTGCGGAGCGCCTTGAGAATATGTGGCGCCACCTTGTGAGAAACGGTTTAGACATGGAGACCATTGCCAGGAACAGCATGATTGCCCCCGCAACATGCAACCTGATGAACGCCGATAAGACCGCTACGGTCGAAAGGTCCTTTTTGCTCGCCAATGAACTATCGGACTATGTAAAGGAGCGATACAGCGTATGAAAAATATCCATATTGTCTGCAAGAGGAGCAACGAGGATGCTGCCAGGGTAGCAAAAACGATAATTGATGCCTTTGGACAGAAGTGCGATATCTTTGTTGACGATGTTGCTGCGAAGGCTATGCATTATGAAAAAACCTTCGAGCTGGAACACGTCGGCGAAGATACGGACCTGATCATCGTTCTCGGGGGCGACGGCACGATATTGAGCGCCTCAAGACACTTGAAGGGAAAAGAGGTGCCCATACTCGGCGTCAATCTCGGCGGCCTTGGCTTTTTAACGGAGACATCTGTCGAAGAATTGCCGTCGATGCTTGAAAAGGTAATAAAAGGGGATTTCGGCGTTTCCAGGCGGATCATGCTGCTGGTCACTGTTAAGAGGGGAGACGATCAGGTTTTTGAGTTCTCCATTCTCAACGATGCCGTTATTACCAAGGATGCCCTTGCGCGGATCATTGATATAGAGACGTTCATAAACGAAGAGTACCTGACGACATATAAGGGAGATGGCCTGATATTTTCGACGCCGACGGGCTCGACAGGCTATTCGCTTGCAGCGGGAGGCCCTCTCTTATATCCTTCCTTGACAAACATCATCGTGACCCCCATCTGCCCCCATATGCTCACGAACCGGCCGATCATACTGCCCGAGGGCGTTACCGCCAAGGCAGTGCTGGCCTCGAGGGAAGAGAAGGTGCTCCTTACCATAGACGGACAGATAGGTTTTCCTTTGGAATACGGGGATGAGGTGGTTGTGAGAAAGTCTCCCTATACCGCCAGCCTCATCAAATCATCTTCCAAGGGATATTTCGAGATCCTGAGAACAAAATTAAAATGGGGTGAACGGTAGATATGCTGACCTTTCTCGGCGTGAAAGGTTTTGCCATAATAGATGAGCTTCGTGTTGAGTTTGGAGAAGGGTTTAACGTCATTACCGGCGAAACAGGCGCCGGAAAATCGATTATCATCAATGCCCTTTCAGCCCTGATGAACATGAAGATGGCCGGCGATGTAGTAAGGACGAGCGCAGCGCACGCTGAGATCACGGGCCATTTCTTTCGCGGAGAAGAAGAGTACCTTATCAGGAGGGTGATTGGAAAGACGGGCCGGTCCAAGGCATTTATCAATGACGATCCCGTACTGGCAGGCCGGCTGGAAGAGGTTGGAAACAAAAGCATCAGCATATACGGCCAGAACGAGTTCCAGCATCTGCTGAATAAAGAAAATTATACGGCCATCGTCGACAGGCTCGTCTCCCTGGAAAGAGATCAGCTGTTGCTTAAAGAAAGGTTTGAGGCATTAAGAAAAACAGGCTCCGAGCTTGATAAAAAGATGAAAGAGGCTGAGGGAAAAACAAAGGAGATGGAGCTGCTGGAGTTCCAGATCGAAGAGATAACGCGCCACAACATCCTGGAAGGCGAAGAAGAGTCTGTCCGGGAGAGGCTGAAGACCCTGAAAAGCGCGGAAAAGATCAGCGCCTGCCTGGCAGAGATCTCGAACGGCCTCTATGAAGGCGAAGCGTCGGTGCAGGGAGTGGTGAAAGGCCATATGGGAATGCTCAGGCACTTCAGCGCCTTTGAGGCAATGGACGAGCTGCGAAAAAGAATGGAGTCCATATCCTTTGACATTGAGGATGTTCTTCAGGAGATACGGAAGGTTGAAAAAGGCCTGCTTTTTGACCCTGAAGAGCTGCAGGTGCTTGAAGACCGGTTGTCTGATATATACAGGCTCAAAGAAAAATATGGCAAGACATGCGACGCAATCCATAAGTACAGCGAGTCTGCAAAGGAGCGGCTGGAATATCTGAGATCCCTTTCCTCCGACATCGATGGGCTTGCGGCAAAAAAGGCCCTGCTGATAAAAGAGGTGGAGGGGATGGCGGAAAGGCTCTCCGAAAAAAGGAAAAAGGGTTCCGCCAGGCTTGAAAGGTCCATCGTCGAAGAGCTTGGCTTTCTTTCCATGAAAGGGCTGCAATTCAATATCCGTATTATGGATAAGGGTTTTACTGACAGCGACGGAAAAGACGACATAGAGTTTTTGATAAGCACCAACCCGGGGGAGCCCCTCAAGCCCCTAAGGAAGATAGCCTCGGGCGGAGAGCTGTCGAGGATCATGCTCGCAATCAAGAAGGTTATAGGCGGCGAAGAGGACAAGACGCTCATATTCGACGAGGTTGATTCAGGCATTGGAGGCAGGGTTGCGGACATGGTGGGAAAAAGGCTGAAGGGCCTTGCCGGAACGCAGCAGGTGATCTGCATTACCCATTTGCCTCAGATAGCGGCATATGCAGACCATCATTTTCTCGTGGAAAAATACTACGAGCAGGGGACGACGAGAACGGGCATACGGGAGCTTTCAAAAGAGGAGCGGGTGCAGGAGCTTGCGAGGATGATGGGCGGCGCCGGCATCACGAAAAAAACGATAGAAAGAGCCGAGGAGATGATCGGGAATGATTAAAAAAGCCAATATAAAAGACATCAAAAAGATCCATGCCATGGTGAACGGCGCCGCGTCGCGGGGCGAGATGCTCGCGAGGCCCCTCGGGGAGCTTTACGACAACCTCCGCGATTATTTTATTTGCGAGGAAGGGGGAGACATTATAGGGACTGGCGCTTTCCATATATGCTGGGAAGACTTGGCAGAGATCCGCTCCATGATCGTTGCTGAACCGGAGAGAAAAAAAGGAATAGGCAGGCTGCTGGTCAATGCCTGTATCGATGAGGCGAGGGATTACGGCATCAGCAAGATATTTCTTCTTACCTACCAGGTGGGATTCTTTGAAAAGTGCGGTTTTAAGATCGCAGACAAAAGGATCTTTCCGCAAAAGATATGGTCGGATTGCGTGAAGTGCCACAAGTTCCCCGAATGCGATGAGGTAGCGATGATACTGGAGGAGATATAAGTGACAGGCTGCGAAAAGATAGAGGCCGCCGTATCAGGATTGTTTGATGATTATGAGCTTTACTATCATAAAGAAAAAGGCAAGAAGATCGAAAGCAGGGAAAAAGAGCTCTACGGCATCGAGGTAAAAGAGGAAGAAGGAGTAGCGATAAGGGGGATCAAGGACGATCGCATGGCCTTTGCGTATACCTATGACCGGGGAGAAGAAGCAGCAGGATCTCTTGTGCGGAGCCTCGCGCAGCTTATCCCCTTTGCGGTTCACGACGAAGGCCGGGATTTCCCTGTAGGATATGAAAAATACCCCGCTGCGGATCTTTGCGACGATAAGGGGGCGGATGATACGGAAAAGAAAGAGGCGCTCTTCAATATGGAGAAGGCCATCATAGATTACGACAGGAGGATAGTTGCGACACGCAACTGCGAGCTCCATGAGATCGAGATCGAGACGAGGATCATGAATTCAAAGGGGCTGAACGCTGAAGGGAAAAAGACGCTCTATATCCTTACCGGCCTGTGCGTCGCCAAGGGCGAAGATGAGGTCTCATGGTATGACTGGTCATGGTCCAACCACTGGAGCAGGATGGACGGAGAGGGGCTGGGCAGGGGCATCGCGCAGAAGGCCCTTTCTTTTCTCTCGGGCAGGCAACTGGAAACAGGCACATATGAAGGAATGCTGACGCCTCAGGCCTCATGCGACCTTCTGGGCATACTGGCAAGCTCTTTTCTCGGCGAGAACCTTTATAAGAACAAAACCCGTCTTAAAGGCAGGGTAGGGGAGCAATGCTTCGCCGATGTGGTCAATGTCGTTGATTCGGGGCTGGCCGGCACAGGAGGGTTTTATTTTGACGGCGAGGGAGTGCCGGCAAGGGATAACATTGTTGTGAAAAACGGTCATTTCCATGGATTTCTGTACGATTCATATTATGGCAGGAAGTTTGGAGTACCTTCAACGGGCAACGGAACGCGAACAGGCATCAAGGAACCGCCAAAATGCGGCCCGCGCGGGATGTTCATAGAGAAAGGAGCCGCAGATATCCGCAGCTCATTTACCAGCGGCGTCGTGATAGAGGAGCTGATGGGAACACATACTGCAAACCCAGTAACAGGCGATTTTTCCCTTGGCGCTATCGGGCATATCTATAAGGGCGGCGCGCCGACGCCTTTCAAGGGAGTCATCTTCTCGGGAAATATCTTTCAATTGTTGAATAATGTGAAGGCGGTTGGAACTGACCTGATGTTTTACGGGACCTTCGGGTCGCCGTCCCTGTATGTCGAAGATATTAAAATAAGCGGGGTGTGAAAATAACATGACTGAGCTGAAAAGTTATGCCCTGAGCGGTACGAGAGAGTTGATCCTGCGTTATATGGAAAAAAATCCAAGGGGGGCCGTTCTCGATGTTCCCTCCGGGCAAGGGGCCTTCTCAAAGGACCTCGAAGAGATAGGGTTCACCGTCTTCCTCAGCGACCTGGAGGTGAACAATATACTGTACCAGAACTGCAGGGTTGCCCAGGCCGATCTGAATCAAAACCTCCCCTTCAGGAACGGCAGCTTTGATTATGTGATCTGCATCGAAGGGGTGGAGCATATAGAAAACCCCCACCATCTTGTCAGGGAATGTTCAAGGCTCCTGAAGGAGAACGGCTGCCTGATCGTTACAACCCCGAATGTGATGACGGTCAAATCGCGCCTGAGGTTTCTCTTCTGCAGCTACCTCGATTATTTCAGGTATTTCGGACCCGTTAAAGGGGAATCGAGATTTTTTGTTGAAGAATTCGACCACCAGCATATCAACCCTGTCTTTTACGGCGAGATGAAGCATATCCTTACGAAATACGGGTTTTCCGTAGAAGCGGTTGCGACGAATAAAAAGGTGAAAAAATGGAGATTGATGCACCCATTAATAAAATCAGTTATCAGGCATAAAACGAAAAAGAGATTCCCAAAGGACCCTTTTTACATATCTGATACGCTGCTTGATGGAGAGGATTTGATCTTTATCGCAAGGAAAAATTCAATTGGCAACGTTGATCGGAAATAGCATGAGAGGTCGCAGGGTTTTATGAAAAAAAAGGTGCTGGCAGTACTTGGCACAAGGCCGGAAGCGATCAAGCTGGCGCCGGTGATCAAGAGGCTGAAGGCGCAAAAATCGAGATTTACCACGGTCGTCTGCGCTACAGCGCAGCACAGGCACATGCTCGACCAGGTCCTCTCGATCTTCAAGATATCCCCTGATTATGACCTGAACATCATGAAGGCGAACCAGGACCTCTTCGACATCACGCAGAAAGCGTTGAAGGGGCTCAAGCATGTTCTGGAAACGGTGCAGCCCGATATAATACTGGTGCAGGGCGATACGACAACCGCCTTTATCGCGGGGCTTGCCGCCTTTTACTTGAAAATCCCTGCCGGCCACGTTGAGGCAGGGCTCCGTACATACAACAAGCACAGCCCGTTCCCGGAGGAGATAAACAGGCACCTTTTAAGCGTGCTGGCAGATTACCATTTTGCCCCTACGGAGTGGAGCAGGTCGAACCTGTTAAAAGAAGGCATTCCGGAAAACAGGATATGGGTAACGGGGAATACGGTGATAGACGCGCTTATGGAGGTGGTCAGGGGCCAGGGGGCAGGGGCGAGGAAAAAGTTCTTTGAGGAGTCTTTCAGAAAGAAGCATGACCTGGAACTTTCAACTAAAAACATAAAACTGATCCTGGTTACCGGCCACAGGCGGGAGAACTTCGGGGAGGGCTTTGAGAACATATGCAACGCGCTGCGGAAGATCGCGGAACAAAGAAAGGACGTGGCAGTTGTATATCCCGTTCATCTGAACCCCAACGTGCAAAGGCCCGTTAAAAGGATCCTTGGCAAGATAAGGAATGTCCATCTTATCGAGCCGCTCGGATACGAGGAGTTCGTCTTCCTGATGAACAGCTCTTTCCTTATCCTGACCGATTCCGGTGGGATCCAGGAGGAGGCTCCCTCACTGGGCAAGCCTGTCCTCGTGATGAGGAATACAACCGAGAGGCCCGAAGGGATCGAAGCCGGCGTCGTGAAGCTCGTCGGAACAGGCGAAAAGGATATCATCGACGGCGCGCTGGAGTTGTTGGAAGATAAAAATGCTTACAGAAAGATGTCGCGGTCCGCGAACCCTTATGGCGACGGCAGGGCATCGAAGAAAATAACAGATATTTTGTTTTCTGTTTTACAATAGCCTGTTTATTGGATATAAAGTAATATGGGTTGTTAGCATTGGATCAAAAAGGGGAAGCATTTTAAAATGAAGCTGGTATACGCGATAAGGCACGTGGGTATGACGGGAGGAGTTAAGGTCTTTTTCCAGCACGTGGAACTCCTCAGGAAGCTGGGCCACAGGGTGCACCTCATTACGAGATTTATCGACGAAGAGTGGGGGTTCAAGGTGGAGCCGGAGGTCGTCCCGTCCTTCAGCGATGAGTGCGTGCCCGAGGCGGACGGCATTGTTGTTACGACGCCGAAAGACGTGAGAGACCTCTGGGAGATAGCCCGGAGAAGGAAGATACCGCTCTTCCATTTCATGCAGGGTTTTGAGCCGGACTATGTGCTCGAAAGGATCAGGGGGGATGTGGTGCCGGAGTTTTTTCGTTCCACGGATGTCCTGACGAGGATGAAATACGCAAAAAAGATATTCGGATGGAAGCGGAAATTGAGGAGGTTCGACAGGCTTTACAGGCTCCCTACAGTCAAGATCGCAATCTCCCCCCATCTCGTCGAGGGAGTGGAAAAGAGGTACGGTGTGGCGTGCAACCTTTTGCCGAACGGGATAGACCGGAACGTCTTTTTTCCAAAGCCGGGCGAGCTTGATTATTCGGGTACGTTGAAGATACTTTCGGTGGGCAATTCTACCCTTGAATATAAGGCGATACCGGACATCCTGAATGCCGTCAAGATCTTAAAGGACCAGGGAGAGCCGGTATATTTGACCAGGGTGTCGCCGGCAGACATCCCGGATGCTGAAAGGCGCCATGGAGAGGTGGACCGTTTCCTTGTAAAGGTCTCGGAGAAGGAAATGGCGGACCTCTACCGGGAGAGCCATATCCTTGTCTCGGCCTCAACAGAGATAGAAGGCTTCGGTCTGCCACCGGTTGAAGCGATGAGCACGGGGACCCCGGTGATCCTGACAAAGATATCGCCATTTCTTGCCTTTGACGAGACCCACGATTACGCCTATTTTGTGAATGTACACAGGCCGGAGAAGATCGCCGAGGGAATTTTGGAGATCGCCGGCAACAGGGCGCTGCGGAAATCGCTTGTCAGGCGGGGCTTTGAGGTATCAGAGAAGTACTCCATCGAGGCTATCGGAAAAAGGCTTGAAGGTATCCTAAGGAAACATATTGAAAGGAACAGGAGTGAGTGAACACAAAGGGGGAGAGACAGGTCGCCCCCCGGTTCTTGTCGATAAAAATGCACCAGGGACGCAGGAGAAGGTGCTCTCGATATTGCAAAATATGGCGCCGGGGAAACTTCTCGATGCGCCTGCAGGGGAGGGAGCCCTTTCGCAGCGGCTTAGAGAAACTTATGATGTTACACCCGTAGACATTGATGAAGGCTTTTTTAAATTAACAGGCTTTCCCTTCAAAAAGGTAGACCTCAACCAACCCCTTCCTTTCGATGACAGCCTCTTTGACTTTGTTGTTTCTATTGAGGGGATCGAGCACCTCGAGAACCCCTTTCTCTGCATAAGAGAGTTTTCCCGCGTGCTGAAGACGGGCGGTAGCCTTATCCTTACAACGCCGAACATAATGTCTGTAAAGAGCCGCACCAGGTTTTTCTTTTACAGTTATCACGATTTTTTCCGTTTTATAAGGCCGGGAGAGGATTTCCGCCACGCGCTGCCGGAATATGAACATGAGCATATTAACCCGATGACCTTTATGGAGCTCAGATACGCAATGCAAAAGGCAGGCCTTGAGATAGCCGGGATATTCACGAACAGGTATGTAAAGGCAAAAAGATGGGGCATATTTTACCCGATCATAAAAGATCTGATCATATCATCAACTAAAAAGAAACACCCCGGAGACCAATATATGGTATCAAGCGAAATCCTCGAAGGAGAGATCCTGATCGTACATGCAATAAAAAAATAGCTGTTCCCGGGTCTTCATTAAATAATTCCGGGCTGAAAATATATCTTGACTTATTCCCCCTTTCTTGTCATTATTAATATGTTCAATTAATGAACATTTATAAAATCATTATTATTTTTCGATTTATCCCTCCATTCTAACGGCGGTAGCCTGCCTAAAATCTAATAATGAACGAAGCGCAATTTAAAACCTTGAAAGAGTTTTCCGTGGAAGGTACTATTTCACAGCGCGACCTTTCGAAAAAGATAGGCTTAAGCCTCGGGAGCGTCAACTACATTGTCAAGGAACTGATAAAAAAGGGCTATGTCAAGGCGCAGCGTTTTAAGAACGCATACAATAAGGCAGCATATATCTATGTATTGACGCCGAAAGGCATCAACGCGCGCGTTAAGCAGACCCAGTATTTCCTGCAGGTAAAGATGGAAGAATATGAGAAGCTTAAGATGGAGATAGACGAATTGAAGAAGGATGCCTCCAGCCTCGAAGAGGGTGTACCGCAAGATACAGTGAAAGGGGATAAAGACTGATGAAGATACTTATCACAGGGGGTGCCGGGTATGTCGGTTCCGTCCTTACGAACGTCGCGCTCAGCAAAGGCTGCAATGTCGGGGTGATCGATTCCCTTTATTTCGACAGCAAGGTCCCCCTCTTGCATCTGAGTAACCCGAATTACGAGTTCTCCCGGCTCGATATGTCTGAGAAAGAAAGCATTGCGCCCCTCCTGAAAGGCGTAGATTATATCGTTCATACAGCGGCAATAGTGGGAGAGCCTGCGAGCAACAAATTTCCTGAATTGACAGAAAAGACAAATTACGCGGCGGCAAAGGAGATCATCGGGATTGCCGCGAAACAGGGCGTAAAGGGATTTGTCTTTCTCTCTACCTGCTCCAACTACGGCATAACCGAAGGGCTTGCGAAGGAGGATGGAGACCTGAAGCCGCTTTCTCTTTATGCCGACACGAAGGTAAGGGTGGAAAGGCTCCTCATGGACGGCGCGTCCGATATTGACTGGATAATCTGCAGGATGTCCACTGTTTACGGTGCGTCCCCAAGGATGCGTTTCGACCTTACAGTGAATGATTTTGCCATGAACGCATACAGAAAGAGATACCTCGACGTCTTTTTGCCCTATACGTACCGGCCCTATATCCACGTCTATGACGCGGCGAGGGTGATCATGACGTTGATCGAACAGTTCGGGAAGGTGCGTAACAATGTCTTCAACGTGGGCTTCAACGGCGAGAACTATCAGAAGATAAAGATCGCAGAGATTGTGAAGCAGTTCATTCCAGGCCTGAAGATCGATGTCGTTGAGAAGGGCACGGACCTGAGGGATTACCAGGTGGATTTTACAAAGCTTGAAAAATATCTTGGGCTGAAAAACCTCTTTACCGTAAAGGATGGCGTAAAGGAGGTTGTGGACATGCTGTCGCTGGGGATCATTGAAGACCCTGACGCCGATCTATACTACAACACAAAACCGAGGCTGGAGGGTTTCGTTGCACATTGAGCTTGATGCGCCAAACCTGGGCGAGATAGAAAAAGATTACCTTTCAAAGGTCATCGATTCAGGGTTCGTTTCTACTTTCGGGCCCTTTGTTTCGGAGTTCGAAGAGAGGTTTGCCGGATATCTTAATGCAACAAGGGCGGTGTCCACCCAGAGCGGGACCGCGGCGCTCCATATGGCGCTCTACGAGATGGGGATCGGAAAGGGCGACGAGGTCATCGTGCCTGCCCTCACCTTTGTCGCAACGGTAACCCCTGTGATGTATGTGCATGCGAGGCCTGTCTTTGCCGATGTTGAGAAAGATACATGGAACATCGATCCAAAAAAGATAGAAGAATGCCTGTCGCCGCGGACCAGGGCGATCATGCCCGTACATCTTTACGGAAATCCCTGCAACATGGACGCGATCATGGAGATAGCAGGAAAGGCAGGTCTTGTAGTCATTGAGGATGCCACGGAAAGCCTGGGGGCTGTGTATAAAGGACGCTATACAGGGACGATCGGCGACCTGGGCTGCTTCAGCTTTAACGGGAACAAGACGATCACGACAGGCGGGGGAGGTATGATCGTCGGCAGAAAAAAAGAGCGCCTGGAGCACATCAAGTTTCTCGTAAACCAGGCGCGGGATGAGTCAAAAGGGTACTACCATCCCGAGATAGGGTTCAACTACAGGATGACAAACCTCGAGGCAGCTCTTGGAATGGCACAGATGGAAAGGCTGAGCACCTTTTCTGATAAAAAGAGGCGTTTCAGCGAGATCTACCGCAAAGAGTTGAGCAGCGTACCGGATATTTCCTTTCAAGGACAGCACGAGGGCGCTGAAAGCTCATGGTGGCTTACCTGCGTGACCTTTGGTGAAAAGACAGACCTGCCTTCTCTCCAGAAGGCACTGAGAGAGAAAGGCGTGCCGACAAGAAGGGTGTTTATGCCCGTTATTGAATTCCCGCCTTTTGCGGCCGATAACAGCGCATTCGGAAATTCCCGTGAAATATACGAGAGAGGGCTTTGCCTTCCCAGCTCAACGCTCAACTCGGAAGAAGACATATATTACGTCTGTACAATGATAAAGGAGCTTGTATCGCAATGATGGAAGATCTGATACTTTTCGGCGGCGGCGGCCATTGCAGGTCCTGCATCGATGTCATTGAAGCGGGGAAGGAATACCATATTGCCGGGATCATCGATGTGGCTGAAAAGGTCAACCAGTCCGTGCTTGAATATCCCATTATAGGCACCGATGACGACCTGGACCGGCTGGTAAAAAAATACCGGCATTTCCTTATAACGATAGGACAGATCGGAAGCGCTGACTTAAGGATAGAAAAATATAAACATTTGAAGAAGCTGGGAGCAAGCTTTCCGGTGATCGTTTCACCGCGCGCCCACGTTTCCCGACACGGCGTTATCGGCGAAGGGACGATCATCATGCATAACGTTGTGGTGAACGCCGGAGCAAAGATAGGCAGGAACTGCATAATCAACACAGGCGCGATCATCGAGCACGACGCCGTCATCGGTGACCATTGCCACATCTCGACAGCGGCGGTCGTGAACGGCGGCACGATCATAGGCGAAAGGACGTTCCTGGGAAGCAACTGCAATACGAAGCAGTATATCGAGATAGGCGAAGGCTCGCTGATAAACAGCGGGATCAGCGTGCGAAGAAGCGTCCCGCCGGGCAAAAAGATCCTCCTTGAAAGATTAAAGCATTGACGAAAATTAAGCGGACATACATCATCGCTGAAGCGGGCGTGAACCACAACGGGAGCGTCGATATTGCGAAGAGAATGATCGACGCGGCGGTAAGGGCAGGGGCCGACGCGATCAAGTTCCAGACCTTTGTGCCGGAAGAGATAGCATGCGGAGATGCCCCAAAAGCGGAATATCAGAAGCGGACAACGGGAAGCAAAGGCTCGCAGCTCGATATGCTGAGAAGGCTCGCGCTCGACGACAACGCGCATCGAAGGCTTTTTGGATACTGCGGCAGGAAAGGGATAGCCTTCCTGTCAAGCCCCTTCGACATGCAGAGCATCGACCTCCTCAACAGCCTCGGCATAAAGGTGTTCAAGATACCATCAGGGGAGATAACGAACCTTCCATACCTGCAAAAGGTCGGGGGCCTGAAAAAGAAGGTCATCATGTCAACGGGAATGGCCGTCATGGAAGAGATCGACAGGGCACTGAAGGCCCTTATCAAGGCAGGCACTGCGAAGCGGAACATCACGCTGCTCCACTGCAACACGGAATACCCTACGCCCTTTGAAGACGTGAACCTCCTTGCGATGGTGGCAATGAAGAAGAGGTTCGGCGTGCAGGTGGGCTACTCCGATCACACGCCCGGGATAGAGGCGTCCGTGGCTGCCGTTGCCCTCGGCGCAGAGGTCATCGAGAAGCATTTCACCCTCGACAAAAAGATGAAAGGCCCTGACCACAAGGCATCCCTCGAGCCGAAGGAACTTGCAGCTATGGTCGCCGCCATAAGAAATATCGAGAAGTCCCTAGGCAACGGGATCAAAAGGCCCTCGCCCTCCGAGATAAAGAACAGGGCCATAGCGCGCAAGAGCATCGTAGCGTCAAGGGACATCAAAAAAGGCGAAGCGCTCTCTGAAGAGAACATCACCGCGAAACGCCCCGGCACAGGCCTCGATCCAATGATGTGGTACAAAGTGATCGGCAGGAAGGCAAGGCGGAATTTCAGGGCAGATGAGCAGATAGAAGTATGAAAAAGCCGAAGCGTAAGATCGCAGTTGTCACGGGGACGCGGGCGGAGTACGGCCTGCTGTACTGGATCATAAAGGGCATCCACGAAGACCGCGGGCTCGAGCTGCAGCTTATCGTCACCGGGATGCATTTGTCCGCCGAGTTCGGCAACACCGTAAAGGAGATCGAGAAGGACGGGTTCCCGATCGCCGACAGGGTGGAGATGCTCCTTTCCTCGGACTCGGGGGTGTCGACCGCCATCTCAATGGGCGTGGGCATTACCGGATTTGCAAGGGCCTACGAGAGGCTGAGGCCTGACATCATCCTTGTCCTCGGGGACCGCTTCGAGATATTCTCCGCGGTCGCAGCCGCGGTGCCCCTGAGGATACCAGTGGCCCATATCCACGGCGGCGAGGCAACGGAAGGCGTCATGGACGAGCAGTTCCGCCATGCCATCACCAAGATGAGCTCGATCCATTTTCCCGCGACGAAGAGATACGCCGACAGGATCATCCAGATGGGGGAGAGGCCTGACAGGGTTTACTGCTTCGGAGCCCCGGGCCTGGATAATATAAACCGGCTGAATCTGCTGAGCAGGAAAGAGATCATCCGGGAGCTTGGCCTGCCTGAAAAAGGCAAAACAGGCGTTGTCACGTTCCACCCCGAGGTCGTTGATAATTTTCCCGTTGCATCACAGGTCGAGGAACTATTAAAAGCGCTCTCGGAAACAAGGGACATCTTCTGGGTGATCACCATGTCGAACGCAGATCCGGGCGGCAGGTCCATACAGTCCATGCTGGACAAGTTTGTCCTGGAAAACGGCGCAAGGGCAAAGATGTTCGCATCGCTTGGCCAGTTGAGATACCTCTCGCTCCTGAAATATGCCGACCTCATGGTGGGGAACTCATCGTCGGGCATCGTTGAGGCGCCTTCATTCAGGCTCCCTGTGGTGAATATCGGCGACAGGCAGGGCGGCAGGATACGCTCCGGGAACATCATTGACGTTCCTGTATGCAGAAAGAAGGATATTGTGAAGGCGATCCATAAGGCGATCGGCGATGATTTCAAAGGATCGTTGAAGGGGCTTAAGAACCCCTACGGGAAAGGCAATGCCAGCGAAAAGATCGTGAAGGCGCTGAAGACAATGGATCTAAGCGGCATAGTGAAGAAGCAATTCTACGAGATGCCTCGATGAAGGCAATGAGGGTGCAGCATGGACAAGATTAAACTGAAATCGCTTCTTGTTCCGCCGGATACGACCATTAAAAAGGCTATGCAGCGGCTCAGCGAGACATCGGAGAGGATACTCTTTGTTGTCGGCGAAAGGGAAGCCCTTCTTGGAACCGTCACCGACGGAGATATCCGGACAGGACTCATCAATGGGCTTAAATTCTCAGATATTATCGATCTGGTCATGAACCGCCAGTTTACTGCAGTTAAAGAAGGTACGCCCGATCTGAGGCAATACGTAAAGGCGCTTATGGTAGAGAACAAGATAGAGCAGATACCGGTGATCGACAATGACAATATAATAGTTGACGTCCTTCTCTGGATCGACATACTAGGAAAAGGGAAAGGGGTAAAACCAAAAAAGGTCTTTGAGAACCCTGTTGTTGTCATGGCCGGCGGCAAAGGTACACGCATGGACCCGTTTACGCGTATACTTCCGAAACCGTTGATCCCTATAGGCAATAAGCCTGTTATCGAGCTCATTATGGAGAGCTTCTATAAATTTGGTTTTCACCGGTTTGTCTATTCTCTTAATTACAAGAAAGAATACATAAAGCTCTTTCTCAGGGAGACAAAACTTCCTTATGAGATCGACTGGATCGAGGAAGACGATTATTACGGCACTGCGGGCAGCCTCTTTCTTCTTAGGGACAATATTAAAGAGACATTCTTTGTGACGAACTGCGACTCGCTCCTGAGCATCGATTACGGCGACGTCCTGAGGTGGCACAGGTCCAACGGTGCTGCCATCACCATTGTCGGCTGTCATAACGAGATAAAGATCCCCTTTGGCGTTCTCCACTTGAGCAACGGCGTGCTCGAAGGGATCATCGAAAAACCGGTCCACGATACGATCATCAATACAGGCGTCTATGTTATGGAACCGGATACGCTGAAACATCTCGGCAGAAAAAAACATATGGACATGAACGAGCTCATCGAGAAAGTGTCCAAACGCAAAAAGGTCATCGTCTACCCCATATATGGGGGATGGATCGATATCGGCCAATGGGAAGAATACAAAAAAAGCGTTGAACAATTCGGAGGTCTGAACCTTTCATGAAGAACCGTTACACTACAGTCCATTACAACGAAGAATTACGGCCTTATACCTTATACCCGGAAAAGCTCTGCAACCACCTTGCCGATCATTATTTCAGGAGAAGATCGGGAAAGCTGCTGGATCTGTGCTGCGGCAGGGGAGAGCATATGGAGATCTTTCGAAAGATAGGTTTCGATGCCTACGGGATCGATATGGATACCGTCGCAAGGGACAAAGGGCTCAACGTAGCCGTCGCCAATATCGAGAACGAGCCTTTCCCTTTTGATGACAATTTTTTCGATGTGATCATGATGAAATCGGCCATTGAGCATATCCGCAATATCGACCACGTGATGAGCGAGGCCTACCGCGTGCTGAGGCCGGGAGGGTCTTTTCTCGCGACAACCTGCGACTGGAAAAAGAATTACAAGGTCTTCTATGATGACTACACGCACAAAACGCCATTTACCAAGGCGTCGATGGAGGACATGTTCAAGATGTTCGATTTCAGGAATTTCTTCGTTGAGCACTTCTACCACCTTCCTTTTACATGGAAAAATCCATTCTTTAAGGGCCTCACAAGGATTTTTGCCTTAATGCCGCTAAAGTACACCCAGACCACCGAATTGACAGAATTCAAAAAGCTGATCAGATTTTCAAAAGAGGTACAGCTCCTCGGCTATGCCGAAAAATAATTTGAAAGGTACTGCATGAAAGACAATAAAAGGCTTCGCATATACCTGGGCGATCTTGTCCACAACTTCCTCGGCGGAGGGTCCTATATGTTCCCTCTCAATATAGGGTTTCTGTCATCATACGCGAAAAAGGTTTTTGGGGACGAGGTCGACATAGAGCTGTATAAATATCCGGGAGAGCTCATAGAAAGATTGAAAAGCGATCCGCCGCATATCCTCGGCCTCAGCAATTATACGTGGAGCGCCAACCTGAACAACGAGATATCGAAGCTTGCAAAATCTCTTGACGGTAGGACCATGGTCGTGTGGGGCGGCCCGAACATCAATCAGACCGACGACGGTTACAGAGAATTTTTCAAGAGAAACCCGATGGTTGATTTTTACGTTATAAACGAAGGAGAGATAGGGTTTGCAAACCTGCTTGGGCGGTTCATTGAAAACAGCGCGGACGTTGAAAAGTGCAAAGGGGACCCGATAGACGGCTGCGTATTTTTCAATGGAGCACCTGTATGCGGAAGACGGCTAGAAAGGATAGAAGATCTTGACCATGTTCCATCACCGTACCTTACCGGCACGCTCGATAAGTTCTTTGATCGTGATCTGATCCCGATTATTGAGACGAACAGGGGCTGCCCTTTTACCTGTACCTTCTGTGCCCAGGGGCTTGTATCACAGCACAAGGTAAAACTGTTTGATATAAACAGGGTACTTGATGAGCTGGATTATATAGCGGGTCACGTGAATAAAACCAACCTCCTCTGCTTTGCCGACGCCAATTTCGGCATCTCCAAAAGAGATATTAAGATCGCAGAGCGCATCAGGCTTCTGCAGCAGACGAGGGACTATCCCCGTAGATGCACCATTAACTGGGTGAAAACAAAAAGAAGCATCGAGGTCGCAGAGATAATGGGGGAGGCGACATATCTCGTGTCATCCTTGCAATCGCTTGACCCGGTAGCGTTAAAGAACGTCAAGCGGAGCAACATAGACGGTAAATACTTCCGGGAGATCGTAGATCATGTCAACAGGGCCGGAGGGGTTTCCGGTACGGAGATCATCCTGGCGCTCCCGGGAGAGACGAAAGAGAGCCACTTAAAAAGCCTGCGGACCCTTTTTAGCTGGGATGTCAGCTATATAATCTGCTACAACTGTCTCCTCATCGACGGCAGCGAACTGACATTGCCGGACCAGCGAAAAAGGTTCCAGCTTGAGACAAAGTTCAGGCTTATCGACAGCGCCTTCGGGCAATATGATGGCATAATGTCCTTCGAGTGCGAAGAGGGCATCCGTTCGACATCGACCATGTCCGAAGAAGAGATTCTTTTTTTCCGCCCCGTTCACTGGCTCATCCAGTTCTTCTGGAACTACCGATGCTACTTCGATCTGATGAAATTTGTCTATTCCAAAGGGATCAACCCCGTTGATTTTATCGTTGCGGTGATAGAGAATTCACATCGCGCGCCGCAGTCGGTCCGTTCTCTTTTCAACGATTTCCGCGAAGAGGCAAAAAATGAGTGGTTTGAGACTCCAGAGGACCTTCGCAGCCATTACAGCAAGCCCGAAAACTTCTCCTTTATTCGGGACGGCGGCGTCGGTAAGATGAACGGCAAATATACATGGCGCGTTATACTTGAATGCAAGAAGGATTTCGATTCGTATATCGGGTCTGTGGCCTCGGGAATGCTGCCCGAATGCAAAAGCGAGATCGATGATTTAGTCAAGTTTTCTTCACATACATTGCTTGATTTCAGCAGCGGAATAGATTTCGGCGCTACGGCGGAGGCGGAGTTTGTATATGACATTCCAGAGTGGAAGAGGGGCAGATACGAAGGAGCCCTTAAAAAGAAAAAGAACAGACAGCTCTTTTATTTCCCCGAAGAAAAAAAGAAGGCCCTGAACGTTCTCCTCGATCAATACCGGCACCAGAATATGAACGTAACGATGAGGAAGATGACGGAGCACATGCGCATCACCGATCTTTACTATGAAATAAAAGAGGTGTGAAGGATGAGCATGGCGCCGGGACATCCCACGCAAACACGCTCATTCCGCTCCTGCGGCTTCATTCGCTCCCGTTCGGCTTCGGAACTTTTGCTTCGCAAAAGACCGAGCTTCCTCGCCTCACGACGGTTTGCTCCGGGATATCCCGACGCCATGCTCGCATTATAAACTATCAAATATTAAATGTTCAAAGCAAAGGCATGACATTTTTGTTTCAAATTTTGAACATTTGAATTTGTTTAGGATTTAGATATTAGGATTTAGGATTTCATTCATATATGGATTTAAAAATTGCCCATAATAGAAAAATATATTCGAAGGGGGTTTGATGAAAGATTATCTGCGTGAGAATATCCGTTTCATCGTGAGGACGGAGATGCTTGTCGGAAATGAGATCGCGAAGGAACTGCCGAACCGTTTGAAGGACCTCGAGATGGGCAGGGCCGGGCTGGTGATCGACAGCGGCCTTTATGAGAATAATGTATATGTGAAAGAGATCATCGAGCTTATGAAGGCGCAGCTGGAAAAGGTCGTTCTTCTCGTCAGCGAGATGCCTGAGCCCACATACGATTATCTGGATAAGGTGAAGGCACAGTTCGAGCCCCATGACCTGGATTGTTTTGTCGGGATCGGGGGAGGGAGCACGCTTGATCTTGCAAAAGGCCTCGCCACCCTCAAGACCAATAAAGGCGATGCGATCAATTACAGGGGATTTGGCAAGGTGAAGAATGTGCCGCTGCCGGTGATCGCGCTGCCTTCGACGGCTGGGACCGGCAGCGAGGTAACACCATATGCAGTTTTCATCGACACGAAGGAGAAGTGGAAATTTGGCATCAATACGGAATACAACTATCCCAGGCTTGCGCTCTACGACCCGCATTTTCTTGACAGCTGCCCTTTCAATATCTACGCTTCATCGGGGATGGACGCCATGACGCACACGCTTGAAAGCTTTGTTGCGAAGAATGCGACAGCGCTGTCGAGGAATTTTTCGCGGCAGGCGTTTAAATTGCTGTTCGAGAACCTGAAGAAGATCGCGAAGGGCGACTTCTCCAATGAGACAAAGCTTAACCTGCTCGTTGGGAGCGGATGCGCGGGCATCGCATTGATGAACGCGGGCGCAGGACCCGCAGGAGCGCTGAGCTATCCTCTTGGCGTCTATTTTGATGTGCCCCACGGGCTCGCGGGCTCGGTGTTCCTTTCTTCTGTGATAAAGCACAATGTAAATGCCGGCTACGCAGAGTATGCGGAGCTCTTCGACCTTGTTTTCGACGAAAAGGCGCTTTCCCCACAAGAGAAATCGCTCCGTTTCGCAGACGAGTTAGTAAGGCTCTGCGAGGAGTTGCGCATACCCACTTCCCTTAAAGGCTTCGGCGTAAAGACCGAGGCAGACTTAAGACAGATCATCGACAACTCGATGCAGCTGAAGGCGGCTTTTGAACAGAACCCGATACCGTTCGGCATTAAAGAGATAGAGGAGACGATCTATTCGCTTAAATAGGCCAGGATCTTCAATATAAGCATGTAATGAAAACCAGATGGCAAGAATGAAACACGAAATCCTAAGCAACAAATCCTAAACAATATCAAAATCCAAATATCAAATGTCCAAAATAAATGCATGTTTCTTATGTTTAGAATTTTGAACATTCGAATTTACGTAGAAAATAGTCTATCCCGGTCATATAACGAGAGCATGACGCCGGGATATCCCGGAGCAAACCGTCGTGAGGCAAGGAAGCTCGGTCTTTTGCGCAGCAAAAGTTCCGAAGCCGAACGCGAGCGAATGGAGCCGCAGGAGCGGAATGAGCGTGTTTGCGGGGGATGTCCCGACGCCATGCTCATCCTTATGGAGGAAGGTCCCGGATACATCATTTTCATTCTTGAAGGTGCCGTGATAAGCGCGGCATAGGTATAAGTAATTGTTTAGGATTTAGAAATTCTGATTTCGGATTTGCTATAAGCTATGAGCCGGTTTCTTGCCGGATTAAACCAAAATAAAGGGAGATATCATGAAATTTGACCGTTCAATGGAGATCTATAAGAAGGCGCTGGACGTTATACCGATGGGAACCTCGACGTTCAGCAAAAACCCGAACCTCTTTGTCATAGGCGCTTCGCCGCTTTACATACAATCGGCAAAGGGATGCATGCTCTATGACGTAGACGGCAACGAGTTCATCGACTACTCGATGGCGCTGGGGCCGATCATCCTCGGCTATGCGAACGCCGAGGTGAACAAGGCCGCAAAAAAGGGGATAGACGAGGGGCTTGTTTACACGATCTCTTCGCCTGAGGAGTCCATGCTCGCAGAAAGGCTTATCGAGATCATCCCCTGTGCCGAGATGGTGCGCTTCTGCAAGAACGGCTCGGACGTGTGCGAGGGAGCAATAAGGCTTGCCAGGAACTACACGCAGAAGCTTAAGGTCATGACCGTCGGCGGCTACCACGGCTTCCATGACTGGTTCATCGTTTCGACGCCCCGGAACAAGGGAGTCCCCAAAGTGATGGCGGAATGGATCCTGCCGCATAACTACAATGATATAGATTCAATAGAAAAGACGATCAGCGCCCAGAGCAACGAGATAGCCGCGCTGATCATGGAGCCGGTGATCAACTACGAGCCGAAGCCGGGTTTTCTTGAAAGGATAAGGGAGCTGACCGAGAAGAATAATATTGTGCTGATCTACGACGAGATGAAGACCGGCTTCCGCCTCCATATAGGAGGGGCACAGAAGTATTTGAACGTTGTGCCCGATCTGGCAGTCTACGCGAAAGGGCTTTCCAACGGGTTCCCGCTGAGCGCGCTTGCAGGTAAGAAACATCTCATGAAGCAGTTCGAGGACGAGAGCTGCTTCTTCTCAGGGTCCTATGCAACCGAGAAGGCCTCTCTCAACGCGGCGCTGAAGACCCTGGAGATACTCGAGAGGGATAAGGTCATAGAGCAGAACTGGAAGATAGGGGATATCCTCAAAAGAGGGGTAAGAAAAATAATCAATAAACACAACCTCCATGAATTTGTCAACATCGTGGGGTTCCCCCCTATGACGCACTTTGTAATGGTTGACTACAAAGGCTTTACCGTCAACGAGATCAGGTCGTTCGTGCAGCAGGAATGTGTGAAGCGCGGGGTCCTTTTTGTTGGCTACCACCATATATGCTTCGCGCACAGGAAAAAGCATATAGACCGCACCCTGAAGGTCTACGACGAGGTAATGTCCATGCTGAAGCAATCCCTTGATGATGGGAGCCTCAGGGATAAGATCGAAGGGAAGCCGATAAGCGCTTTTAGCGTGAGGTCGAACTAGGCAGGGTATGAAATTCCTCGTTATCGGATACGGCTCCATCGGCAAAAGGCACGCTGCCAATGTGGTCTCTCTGGGTCATCAAGCCGTCCTCCTCAGGCATTCCGGGAACAACATGAACAAAGAGGGGTTCAGGGAATATTACAGCCTCGAAGATGTGCTCAAAAATGAAAAGGGTGTTGACGGCGCCATCATCTGTTCGCCGACAACAAGGCACCTGGACGACGTGGAGCGGTTGGTAGGCAACAACATACCCTTTCTCCTGGAAAAGCCTCCCGCTTATGAGCTTGAGCAGGCCAGGCGGATGCAGGGGGTCATAGAATCGGGCAAGTTCACCTCTTATGAGATAGGATTTAACCTGAGGCATCATCCGATCATAGGGTTCATCAAAGATTTCCTGCCGAACGTCGGAAAGGTCTACACAACGAAGATTTATGTCGGGTACTACCTCCCGTACTGGAGGAAGGGGATCGATTACCGCGACTCATCGAGCGCGAAAAAGGAGCTTGGAGGCGGCGTCCATGTGGAGCTCGCTCACGATATAGATTATACGCTATGGTTGATAGGCTGTCCCGAGAAGGTGGTTGGATATATTAACAGGGTAAGCGACCTTGAAATATCTACAGACGATATCTGTTCAGCGTTGATGAAGTACGGCGACGGTTCCGTGGCTGAGGTGCACCTCGACTATCTTTCGCATAAATACCTGAGGGGGGGCCAGGTCATTGCCCGGAACGGGACCCTTGAATGGCAATGGAATCCGGCCGAAGGCAGCGTATTATATTTTGGCAAAGGAAGCTCCGGTTCAGAAGAGGTCTTTTCAGTAGGGCCCGGCTACGATTTCAATACGACCTATACGGAGGAATTGAAACATTTTATCGATGTAATAAATGGCAGGGCGAAAAGCAAGGTGGACATTGCCGATGCCGTTGAAACGATGAAGGTCATTCATGCCATCGAAGTGTCTGACAGGGAAGAAAAATGGATCGCCATGGAGGAGATTGCTCTATGAAGAAGCTTGTTATTATTTCGGGAGGCCTTGGCGTCCTGGGCCAGAGTTATGCGAAGGCGCTGGAAGAAGAGGGCTATGATATACTTTTGCTCGATACGAAAGAGGTGCCGAAAGATGCAAAGATCTACGGTGAACTGTTCCAGTGCGATATCTCGGACGAAAAAGATGTCAAAAGATTGCAGGATCACCTGGCATCGATCGAGTGCGAGGTCTGTGGCCTCATCAACAACGCGTCATGCCAGCCACCGGGGTTTACCAATGAGCTCGATGATTATTCGACTGAAACCTTCCGCAAGGTCCTTGATGTAAACCTGGTAGGAAGCTTTCTGCTCACGAAGACGGTAATCCCCTTCATGAAAAAACAGGGGTTCGGCAGCATCATCAACATAGGCTCGATCCAGGGCGTTGTGGCCCCCACGTTCCAGATCTACGAAGGCATGAACATCACGTCGCCGCTGGTATACGCTGTTGCGAAGGCGGGGATGATCCATTTCTGCAAATGGGTGGCTGCAAAATATGGAAAATGGGGGATCCGTTGCAACGCCATATCGCCCGGCGGGGTCGGGGATTCCCAGAGGGGCGGAAGCGAATTCGCGAAGATCTACGCAGCAAGGACGCCGCTGGGGAAGATGGCCGATTCAGACGACGTTGCAGAGGCAATAAAATTTCTCATAAGCGACAGATCAAAATACATCACCGGCCAGAACCTTCTCGTAGACGGGGGATGGACGATATACTGATCAGCTCTTTAGCCGTCAGCGGTCAGCTATCAGCAATAAATCCGGTCTATTTACTCTATTTGGTCTGTTTAGTTCTAACTTTGAACGTAGAACATTGAACGTTGAACGGATTTATAAGGAAGGCGATTAATGTATAAAGGAAAAAGGATACTGGCGGTTATAACTGCGCGGGGAGGGAGTAAAGGCCTTCCGGGAAAGAACATAAAGCCGCTCCTTGGAAAGCCGCTTATGGTTTGGACGATCGAAAAGGCGCTGGAAAGCGCCTGTCTCGATAGGGTAGTTGTATCCACGGACAGCGATGAGATCGCTGCGGTTGCTAAAGGGCACGGCGCAGAGGTGCCGTTCAAAAGGCCGAAAAGGCTCTCGGGCGACAGGGTAGGGTCCTACGACGTGGTTGCCCATGCCGTTGAATACCTTGCTCGAAAAGGAGATGTATTTGACTACGTGGCGCTCCTTGAACCAACCTCGCCTCTCAGGAAAAAGGCCGACATAGACAGCGCAATAACGAAGCTTATCGATAACGAAAAGAAGGCCGACAGCTTGGTCAGCTTTGGGCAGGTCACGCTAGAGCACCCCGCGGTAATTAAAAAGGTAAGCAGCAAGGGATATATGGTCCCCTATGTGAAGAACCCGGAAAAGGCGACGGGAAGGCAGGGGTACAGCGCTGCCTATTTTCCGTACGGTGTAATATACCTCACAAAAATAAGCGCCTTTTACAAATATCAAAGCTTTTATCAACCGAGAACGATACCCTATTTTGTGGAAAGATGGCAGTGCTATGAGGTGGATGATATCTATGATCTTATGGCCATCGAAACCATCCTGAGCTACAGAAAAGATGATGTAGAATAGAACAAGAGGCAGAAATATTACCATTTTATCAGGAAATTAACTTTAAAAGGTAAGCACACAAGGAGGAAGCATGAGTATCGATAAAGATCCAAAAAAGGCAGGAGAACCCGGTAAGGGAGAGGAGCTTGAAGTATACTACGGGCTGCCGAGGGAAGTAATTTACTGCAAGAAATGTGTATATCCTAATCAAAATCCCATATCTGATAATGAATTTGCCCATAATATAAAAAGAAAGAAAAAGACACTCAACTTCAATGAAGATGGTATTTGTGATGCCTGTAGCTGGGCTGAAATGAAGAAGGGCGGCGCAGTAGACTGGAAGCAGAGGGAGCAGGAGTTGATTGATTTATGCAATAAACATCGCAAGGATGACGGTTCCTATGATTGCCTGGTGCCTGGCTCGGGAGGGAAGGACAGTTTTTATGCCGCACACGTGCTTAAATATAAATATGGTATGCACCCCCTTACTATTACATGGGCCCCCCATATCTATACGGATTGGGGCTGGAAGAACTTTCAGGCGTGGATACATGCAGGTTTTGATAACTATCTTTTCACGCCAAACGGAAGGGTGCACAGATTGTTGACCAGGCTTGCCACGGAGAATATTTTTTATCCCTTCCAGCCCTTTGTGATCGGGCAGAAGAATTTTGCCCCGAAATTCGCATTAAAATACGATATTTCTCTCCTCTTTTTTGGCGAAAACGAAGCTGAGTACGGCAATCCCGTTGAGGACAACTTTAACCCGCACAGGGATTGGTCTTATGCCACAGCCGATGATCCTGATAACGTCTATATTTCTGGTGTGGCAGTAAAATCTCTAAAACAAGATTACGGACTGAGTCAAAACGAGCTCATGCCTTATTTGCCTTCGAGATTGGAGGACATATCAAAAAAGAAGATTCAATTCCAGTTTCTCGGCTATTATCTGCCATGGCATCCTCAGGGCAATTACTACTATGCTGTTGAACACGGGGGGTTCCGCTGTGCGCCGGAACGGACCCCCGGCACGTACAGCAAGTATAACAGCATTGATGACAAAATAGATGATTTTCACTTTTTATCGCACTACATAAAGTTCGGAATAGGCAGGGCCACTTTCGACGCTGCCCAGGAGATACGGAACGAAGAGATAACGCGGGACGAGGGCATAGCCCTGGTCAAGAAATTCGACGGCGAGTTCCCGGAGCGTTTCGCGAAAGAGATCTTTAAATATCTGAGCCTTCCGGAAAAGGAATTCCCCGTGGCATCAAAGATGTTTAAGAATCCTATAGTGGACAGGGATTATTTCATGAGTATGTGCGACAGGTTCCGCTCTCCCCACCTCTGGAAAAAAGAGAACGGGCAGTGGAAGCTGAGATACCCCATCTGGGAGGTGGAAGGGAAATAGACGGAAAGAGCATGCACAACGTCAGGCTGATAGCCCGGCTCGATGTGAAGGGCCCGAACCTTGTGAAAGGGATACAGCTTGAAGGGCTCAGAAAGATGGGCAACCCGAACAAATTTGCAAAAAAATATTACGATGAAGGCATTGATGAGATCATATATATGGACATAGTGGCGAGCCTCTACGAACGCGACAACATAAAAGAGATCGTGCGCCGTACCTCCGAAGACATATTTATCCCGGTCACCGTGGGAGGCGGGATACGCTCGGTTGAAGACGCAAGGGAAATACTCCGTGCAGGCGCAGATAAGGTCGCGATCAATACGGCCGCGATCAAGAACCCGCAGCTTATCAGCGATGTTTCAAAGAGATTCGGCTCCCAGTGCATGGTGCTTTCCATCGAGGCCAAGAGGAAAGGAGAGGGGCAGTGGGAGGCCTATTACGACTACGGCCGTGAAAAGACCGGCATTGATGTTGTACAGTGGGCCCAGAAAGGCTATGAGCTCGGCGCGGGAGAGATACTCCTTACTTCTATCGACATGGAAGGCAGTGCAAAAGGCTTCGATATCGAGCTTGTCAGAACGATCTCGGAGATGCTTCCCATACCTGTTATCGCCAGCGGCGGCATGGGGAGCGTTGACGACCTCGAGCAGGTTGTTCGGGAAGGCCGCGCTGACGCCGTTGCGATGGCTCATGTCCTTCATTACGGAATGTATTCAGTAGGCGAGGTCAAAGAAGAGTGCCTGCGCAGGGGCATTAAAGTAAGAGTGTGATAAGGTGAAGAACGTTGTCATCGTCGATTACGGGATGGGTAATCTTTTGAGCGTGCAGAGGGCCTTTGAGCATTGCGGCGCACGCGTTAGAATAACGAGCTCCCCTGCTCAAATAGAAAAGGCGGAATTCCTTGTGCTGCCCGGCGTCGGCGCATTCGCGGACGGCATGAGGGAACTTGAAGGAAGAGGGCTTGTCAAACCCATCAGGGCATTTGCAAAGACAGGCAGGCCCTTTTTGGGCATCTGTCTTGGCATGCAGATGATGCTGGAAACAAGCGAGGAGTTTGGAATATATGAAGGCCTGGCGCTAATACCGGGAAAGGTCGTCATGATCCCTAAAAGCGGTCCGGACGGCACATCCCATAAAATACCTCATATTGGGTGGAACAGCCTTTTGCCTCTTCACGAAAACGGGGATTGGGACAACACGATCCTGCATGGCATATCGCCGGGCGAGACGGTCTACTTCGTTCATTCGTTTTCTGCTGCGCCCGTACATCCTCGCAACGATCTCGCCGATTGCTCCTATAACGGATTGCGGCTCTGCGCTGCAATCCAGTCGGGCAATGCCTACGGATGCCAGTTTCACCCTGAGAAAAGCAGCTCAGCGGGATTGCGGATAATAAGAAATTTTTTGGAAATACAATCGCTCAAGGAATAACTTCTGTACAGTAGAATAATCTTCCTTTTAGAGGGCTATTTTAGCCGGCGGGACTACCAGCGGTTTGGAATAGAGACCTTGCGGGAGAATGGTTTTCATGTTGAGGTCTGGGACGTGACCCCTGCTTTGTACTCCCGTTATTCAAGAAGTTACAGCATGCCCGACTATCATGGATTGAGCATTTTCGATGACAGGCAGCAGGCATATGAAAGACTGTCTGATCTAACGGGCAGCGATTTTGTCGTAAACTTTGTGAGCTATTTTTTTGAGAACCTATGGGTCTATTCTGCATTGGGTAGATCATCTGCTGCCTATGGGGTTTTTTTTGCCAATTCCATACCTGTGGCCAGAGAATTCCGCAACCTGAGGAAATGGGAAGTGCTGAAGGACATGGTCAGCATGAGATCAACAACGCTGCTGCTGAAGCGTGCGTATATGAGAATACCTTTCCGGTTCCTTGGCATCAGGCCGGTCAGTTTTATTTTCGCCGGCGGGAGCGAATGTATGCAATACCATTACCCAGTCAGCAAGGAAACCGAAGTGCTGTGGATCCATGCCTTAGACTATGACATCTACCTTGAAGAAAAGAACAGGCAATGTCCGGAGCGTGATATTGCAGTGTTTATAGATGAGTTTCTGCCCCTGCACCATGAATATGATATGTTTAACCTGGATCCGCCGATCGAGGCCGAAAGATATTTTACAATTCTTGATCGCTTCTTTGAGTCCGTTGAGAAAAGGACCGGGTACGAGGTAGTTATAGCTGAGTGCCCGGAGGCCAATTATGAAGGTGCTCCGGATTATTTCAGGGGCCGTAAACGATTTAAAGGGCAGACGGCCGCTCTTGTTCACGAAAGTAAATTGGTTTTAGGGCATTACAGCACCGCTTTGAATTTTGCGAATCTTTTTCGAAAGCCTGTTATTTTTATGTCCTGCTCCGATTTCAGGAAAAAGGCCGTTGAATATCATATACAGGAGATGGCCAGATGGTTTGGAAAATCTCCTATCTTTATAGATGAAACCCAGAATATTGACTGGGGATCGGAGTTGAAAGTGAGCGATAAGCATTACGATGATTACCGTAATTCCTATATAAAAACAGAGCATAGCCAGGATCTGCCCTTTTGGCAGATCGTTGCAAACAGATTGAAAAAAGGATTTTAAGAGAGGAGCATATGTCAATATTTGATGGAAAAACAATTTTGGTAACCGGAGGGACAGGTTCTTTCGGAAAGAAGTTCGTCGAGGTCATGGTGAAGGAGTATAAGCCGGAAAAGCTGATCGTCTTCAGCAGGGACGAATTAAAGCAATTTGAGATGGCGCAGTCATTTCCGGAAAAAGATTACCTTTTCCCGGACAGAGACTACCAGTGCCTGAGATACTTTATCGGCGACGTGAGGGACAAGGACAGGCTGTACAGGGCCTTTTACGGCGTGGATTATGTGATCCATGCGGCAGCGCTCAAACAGGTCCCTGCCTGTGAAAGAAACCCCTTTGAGGCGATCCAGACGAATGTCATGGGCGCGGAGAACATCATCAACGCTGCGATAGACTGCGGGGTCAAAAAGGTCGTTGCGCTCAGCACCGATAAGGCTGCCAACCCTATCAATCTCTATGGAGCTACCAAGCTGTGCTCAGACAAACTGTTTATCTCGGGAAATTCCTATGCCGGATGGAAAGAGACGAGGTTTTTTGTTGTCCGCTATGGCAACGTAATCGGAAGCCGCGGAAGCGTTGTGCCATACTTTAAAAAGATGCGTGAAACCGGCGTTATCCCTATTACCGATCCGAGAATGACCCGTTTCTGGATCACTATTGAGCAAGGAGTGAGGTTCGTGATCAAAAGCCTTGAACTTGCAGAGGGCGGGGAGATCTTTGTGCCCAAGATCCCCAGCATGAACATTATGGACCTGGCACAGGCGATAGCCCCGGACTGCAGGCATGAGGTCACGGGGATACGACCGGGCGAAAAGATACACGAACTACTCATAACAGAAGATGATGCAAGGCACTCCCTCGAATGCGATGATTATTTTATCATCGAACCTGAATTTCACTGGTGGACGTCAAAGGTCCACACGGCAAATGGTGGCAAGCCGGTAAAAGAGGGTTTTGTCTATGCAAGCAACACGAACGACAAATGGTTGACCGTGAAGGAATTGAAGGAACTTGTTGGTGATTAAAGATGGCCGGGCCATCATGGGCTTTATGATGCACACAACAAAAAGGAGCATATATGCCGGGAAAGATAGTCTTAATAAGGCCGCAGAATATCTATAACTATAACAACTACCCTCCCGTGAGCCTCATTTCCATTGGCTCACGGCTCAAATCGGCTGGATATGCAGTGAAGATCATAGATACCGCCTTCGAAAAGGATCACCTGAAGGCGGTACTGGAAGAGCTCGACGGAGCCCTTCTGGCAGGCGTCACCCTCCTTACGTCGGAAGTTCCCGACACTTACAGGATCGTGAAATTCATCAAGGAACACTCAAATGTTCCCGTGGTGGCAGGAGGCTGGCACTGCACATTATTTCCTGAACAGATGGCAAACAGCAAATATATCGATTATGTGGTCGCGGGTGAAGGGGAAGAGCACATTGTAAAGATAGCGAATGCTTTAGGAAACGGCGGAATCCCGGAAAAGACAATATTCCCAAAAGAGATACTCGACCTCGATTCCCTGCCATGTCCGGAATACGACATGGATGTTAATCTGGAACGGTTTATAACAAGCACTCTTACTGACAAATTTCCGGAGTCCGTGAGCAAGCCTATACGCTGGCTACCGTACGAGAGCAGCCGGGGATGCCCTTCGCAGTGCACCTTCTGCATCAACGTTGTAACGAATAATATGCAGTACAGGAAAAAGAGCGCGCCTAAGGTTATTGATGAGCTGGAATATATTGTGAATAAATTCGGCATAACTCATGTAAAGATGATCGAAGATAATTTTTTTGTTGATATCAGGAGGGCGCGGGATATCTGCGAAGGGATTATCAGAAAAGGCATTAAGATCACGTGGGACGGTGAAAGCCGGTGCGATTACTTTAATGACCGCATATTGAACGATGAGACGCTTGATCTCTGCAGGCGGTCAGGCCTTGTACAGCTTGCGTTGGGCATAGAATCAGGCTCACCGCGCACGCTGAAGATCATGAAAAAAGGCATAACGCCTGAGCATGCCGAGCATGCCGTGATGAAGTGCAACGAGCATGGTATCTTTGCAAGGTCGTCATTCATGATTGAGGTGCCGGGTGAAACGAGCGAGGACATCAAAAAGACGATCATGTTCATCAACAGGTTGAGGAAATATCCATTTTTCACGTGCGGGATAACAACGTTCCGGCCATACCCGAGATGCGAACTGACGGAAGGGTTGATCAAGAACGGTTTTCTGCGTGAGCCGGACAAGCTTGAAGAATGGATCGATGAAGATATAATCAGGCTATATACATCAGCGGAATATGCACGGCCATGGCAAGTTGACGGAAAATACGCAGAAAACGTTTCGTACTATATAAATATGGAATCAGCGGTCAGGCTGGGAAATCATCAGATACATAGAGGCATCGACAGGCTAAAGAACAATATCTTTATATTTATAGCGAAAATAAGGAACAGATCGATGTTTTACAAGCTCCCTTTTGATAAGAAAGTATATGCCAGGTTCCTGACAAATTTTTACAAAAAACTGAGCGAAAGAGATAAAAAGACCGGAGGATGATCTAAATGGCAAAGGTTATTGGAACTATTACGGCGAGAATGTCTTCAACCAGGCTGCCGGGAAAAGTGCTCAAGGAGGTAGAAGGCAAGACCATGTTCGAGCATGTAGCCGAAAGGGCCCGGCAGATCAAGGGGATCGACGAGGTCTACCTTGCAACCTCAAAAAACCCTTCCAACGCAGAGTTGATCAGGGAGGCAGAGCGGATCGGATGCAAGTGGTACGCGGGCGCAGAGCAAGACATCGTAGGAAGGGTCATCGCCCTTTGCAAAGAAGCAAAGGCCGACGCGATTATCCGGATAAGCTGCGATACTCCGCTGTTCGACATTGAAAGCGCCGGAAGCTTCGTTGATGCATTCAAAAAGGAATACCGCGATTATATTTATGTGTCCAATCTGATCGCTATGTACGGGACCTTGTCGGAACTTATCTCGACCAAAGCGCTTATGGAGGTGCACAGGCATTACCGGGGCCCTGCTATGAGCGTTTATATCAGGGAGAACATGGAGAAGTTCAAAATCCTCGGGGTAGAGATCGATCACGATCTTTGCCGCCCGGAATACCGCCTTACCGTTGATTATCCCGTTGACCTCGAGCTGATCCGGCGTATTTATAAAGGGCTTTACAAGGGCTCCCCTATTACGCTGAGAGAGGTTTACACGTGGCTTGATGATCATCCAAAGATAGCGAAGCTCAACGCCCAGGTAAAGATAAAAGACGTAAATATCTATGCTGAAAGCCTCGTTCAAAAACCCCTGTACACGATCACGAGATCAGGAAGCGGCCATATAGTTCTTGACGAACAAAGGAAGCCGGTTGATCCGCTGAAATTCGTGAAAGGCCTTGCTCAATATTTTCCGCAGCTGAAAGGGGTCCGGATTCAGTGAACATAGCGATCAGGGTTGATGCGTCCCGGCACATCGGATATGGCCATATTATGCGATGCGTCACCCTTGCGGAAGAGCTGAGAAGACAAGGTGCGGGCGTAACGTTCATGTGCAGGGAAGATGAAGGCAACCTCATCGACTTTATAGGGCAAAGCGGCTTTAATTCCCGCAGCCTCCCGTCAGGGATCAGCCCTGAAGAGGATGCGCTTCTTACAAGCAAGCTCCTCACAGAAGGGTCGGGACAAACAGATTGCCTCATTGTTGACCACTACGGCCTCGGCCTGTCCTGGGAAAAATATGTGAAGCCTTGTGCTGAAAAGATCATGGTCATCGACGATTATGTTGACCGTGAGCATATGTGCGATATCCTTCTCAATCAAAACTACGGGGTTGACGCTTCCGTGTATGAAGGCATTACCCCACGGGGATGCAGGAAGCTCACAGGCTCATCATATGTGCTTTTGCGCGACCAATTCAGGGCCGCTCGAAAGAACATTTCACCCTGCAATGGCGAGGTGAAAAAGATCTTCATCTTTTTTGGGGGAGCGGATAGTACAAATGAAACGGGAAAGACTATCAAAGCGGCGCAGCTTCTCGATCGGGCAAACCTCTCCTTTATTGTCCTCGTAGGAGGCTCAAACCCTTACTGGAAGGAAATAAAGGCCCTTTGTGGCCTGTTGCCCAATTCGGTATTGTACAGACAGGTATACGACCTTGCCCCGTTGATGGCAAATGCAGACCTTGCCATAGGCGCAGGGGGGAGCAACACCTGGGAGCGATGCTGCCTGGGGTTGCCGAGCATGGTCACAGTCCTCGCAGAGAACCAGAGGACCTTTGTGGAAAGACTTGATCGCGACGGCATTGTTTTGAATATGGGATGGTTTGAGGACGTGGTCCCATCGACAATTGCGGAGATGCTGGAAAAACTTATTTCCGATAGAACAATGATCATAGGCATGAGCAAGAGATCGATGGAGATAGTCGATGGAGAAGGTACCAGAAGAGTCACTAAGGATATGATGCAAAAAACTAATAATATTTATACGTCTAAAACTTAATTTTAAATATCCTTTAAAAGTGAAAGGAAAATGAAATGAGCAAGATTATAGGAGTAATAACAGCTCGAATATCATCAACACAATTTCCGAATATGGCCATGAAAGAGATCGCCGGTAAAACAACCTTTGCCCATCATGTTGAGCGGTTAAGTCGGGTAAATGGTATAAGTGGTATTTTTCTTGCTACATCAAAAAACCCAAAAAACAAGCCTCTTATTGAAGAGGCCAATAGACTCGGTTGTGGTTGGTATGAAGGTGACGAATATGATATTGTGGAACGACACGTTGTATTGTGCGAACGTGAAGGTGCTGATGCTGTATTAAGAGTTACTGGTAACTGTCCATTATTTGATATACAAAGTTCATCTGATTTTGTTGAAGAATTTAACAAACAATACCATGATTTTATATATGTATCAAATTTATCAACAATTTACGGAACACTTTCAGAGCTTATATCGTACAATGCACTGTTAGAAGTGCATAAACACTATAAAAAGGAAGCAGTCAGTTTATACATTAGGAAAAATATGGAGTTGTTCGATACTTTTGAGATAGAAATTGATGAAGGTCTTTGCAGACCGGAATACAGGTTAATACTGGGTGAACAGTCAGACTTAGATCTCATAAGATGTATTTACAACGATCTATATAAAGGTAAACCATTAAATTTGCGAGATGTTTACACGTGGCTTGATAGTCACCCTGAATTGGCTCGGATGAATAAAACGAGCGAAACACACAGCGTCAACATACAAGTAGCAAATTTAATGGAAAAACCCATATACTCTGTCATCCGTTTAAAAAATCGATATATTGTACTTGATGAACAAAAAAGGCCCATTGATCAGTCAGAACTAGTAAAACGCTTGGGAGTGTCAATTACAGATAAAAAGGTTATTCGAAAGGGTCGCAAACTTGATATAAGAGTTGCTGACTTGACAGATATTAAGGATTTATTCGATTGGAGGAACCATCCTCAGGCACGTAAAGGATCTTTTGATACAAATGCAATCACATGGGAACAGCACGAAGCATGGTTTAAAAAGAAACTACATGATCCTCTCGCAACAATCTATATATTTAGTTCTGATAAGGTAAAACTTGGGTCGATACGTTTCGAACAAAAGGATAAAGGGATTTGGGTAAGTGTTATGTTAAACCCAGGTTATACTGGTAAAAAACTCGGGTCACAACTGATTAAACTCGCAACCAAAAAATATATTCGCGAAAATAGATCGGGCAAACAATTCATTGCCGAAGTCAAAACTGACAACGTAATATCTAATAAAACTTTTTTAAAGGCTGGATATAAAGAAAGTCATATTGTTTATACATTTATTGAAAGCGAAAATGGATGAACGAACAAATAAAAATCGCTAAACATTTGGTTGGATTGGGCTACCCGCCCTTTATTGTTGCCGAAATGTCCGGCAACCATAATCAGTCCCTTGAACGCGCACTTGAGATCGTTGAGGCTGCTGCCAGGGCAGGCGCCAACGCTGTCAAGCTTCAGACATACACCGCTGATACCCTGACGATCGACTCCGGGGGGGATGATTTTTTTATTCGCGACGCCGGAAGCCTCTGGAAGGGGCAGCGCCTTTATGATCTTTACCGGAAAGCCTACACGCCCTGGGAATGGCATGAGGCCATTTTCAAGCGCTGCAGCGAGCTTGGCATTGTGGCATTCAGCACGCCCTTCGATGAAACGGCGGTCGATTTCCTTGAAAGCCTTGGCGCGCCGGCATATAAGATCGCATCATTCGAGAATGTCCATCTTCCCCTGATCAGGAAAGCAGCTTCGACGGGAAAGCCTCTTATTATTTCGACGGGAATGGCAACAGAGGCCGAGGTCCAGGAAGCGGTCGATACCGCACGTGGGGCAGGGTGCAGGGATATCATTATACTGAAGTGCACCAGCACATACCCGGCGACCCCGGAAAACACGAACCTGATGACGATTCCCGATATGAGGGAGAGATTTCAGGTACATGTAGGCATCTCTGACCATACGCTCAGCATCGGCGTAAGCATAGCTGCGGTTGCCCTGGGGGCGGTCATGATCGAGAAGCACTTTACCACCGCTCGTTCAGAGGGAGGCGTTGATGCAGCTTTCTCTCTTGAGCCGGAAGAGATGAGGCAGCTCGTTGAGGAAGCAAAAAGGTCATGGCAGGCCTTAGGGACGATCCATTATGGGCCCGTCGACGAAGAAAAGAGGTCGCTCAGGTTCAGACGTTCGATCTATATTGTAAAGGACATAAAAAAGGGCGAAAGGTTCACTAAAGAGAATATAAGGATCATTCGGCCGGGGCTTGGCATGCATCCGAGATATTACGAAGAGGCCTTAGGCAAGGCGGCGGCATGCGATATCAGGAAAGGGACGCCGCTTGCGCCGGAACATGTCGGCCAGGGCTGATATGCCAACGGAGAAAGAACACAATAGATGAAAAAAAGATGCCTTGTTATTTACCGCCTTACAAAACCTGCAATGATGTATATAGCTATCCGCAGGATATTTATCAAGGGCGATGTCTACTATCTCGATATGCATAACTCATACAGGAATGTAGACACAATAAAAGAACTGGAAAAGAATAATATCAAATGGATCAAAAGGGAATACCGGCACTTGTCGCAGTATCTGGCCGGCATGTACGATGCCGTCTCGTACTCAGAGCACCTATATGAAAAACTGCGCCTTTCCAACCTGCATCAAGCTATATCCGATGTCCTGCTTAAGAGCGATTCTCAGAGAAAAAAAATGGATGTTTTCTGGAAATATTACATCTACCGCATGATATGGCCTTTTGCAGAGCAATATGCTGCCGCCCGTTATCTTGAAAATACCGGGAGGTACGACAGGGTAGTTGTTATTGCATTTAACTCACTTGCATTTTATTTGAAAGAAAAGATTGCAGGCACAATAAAGGTCCGTGCGCTCCCAGGCCTTGATTTCTATAAGGGCTATACGAGGATCCTGAAAGAGTACGGCATCAGTTTTTTCAAAAAGGGGGTAGGCCTCCTGCGGGGCGATCGGTCTAAACCGGCCATTGCAGAGCAGGGTTGTTATGAAAAAAGCCCCCATTTAAAAAATATCGCAGACTATGAGGTGATCTATTTTCCGCACCAGGGCATCTTTTACAGCGACCTCTTCACAAAGGACCATTTCTACAGCGACAACGCAGATTCTCCTCTTCATAGATCAGGGATCCTTCATATCTCCCTCGGGGAAAAGAACGCGCAATATATGGCCGAGAATTACGAATATTACAAAAAGAACGAAATTCCTTATATGGACCTTTATGAAATCGAGTACGACGCGAAAGGGATAAGGAAAAAGGTCATCGATCTTCTGGGCAGGCTGAAGGCAAGGCTTCTGTCCGATATGGCGCGATACAGCTTTTGGTATATCATGTATGCGCTCTATCTTTATGCTACTGTGGAGCGTTATCGTGCGATATGCTCCCGCTTTAAGAATCTCAAGGTCGCCCTTGCCGGGTATGACCACCTGTTCCCGCGATATCTTTCCATGGCATTGGCCCTTTTGGACTGCAAGGTCTGCGCCACACAGGAGCGCCTCATCTTCGCATTCTGGCCGGACAACTATTATATGTTCGACTATTATTTTGTTGCAGGAAGGGCAGCAAAAGAGGAAGGCTTGAAAACCAGCTATATCGACCACTGCATACCTGTCGGCATGGTAAGGGAGGATAAGCTCTACGAATATGAAAAGATGCAGGTCTACGACGAAAAATATGACACCATAAAAGAAAGAAAGAAGCTCATCCTTGCGCTTGATTACCACATGCCCGATGACGAGATAGAGGACGCCAACCGCCAGGCCGCAAAGATCCACCATACGAGACAGTTTTACGGCGACCTCATGAGGCTTGCACGCTCTTTCCCATCTCTTCACATTGTTATAAAGGGGAAGATGTCCGATCTGTACAAAAGCCCTTTCATAGAAGACCTTGTCAGGGAGATCGGCGGTATCGGCAACATTGAAATAGAGCTTGATCTGAAGAGGTACAACCCCTATTTTATCAGCGAGAAGGCCGACCTCACCATTGCGTGCCACACCTCACTTGCAGATGAACTTATGGCGGCGGGGAGGAAAGTGATCTTCTATGAGACGACGGACCTCATGGAAACGCTTCTTCCATATGACCATCTCCCGATCATCGTTACCGATTATGAGGGGCTGGAGCGCCACGTAAAGAACTTCCTCAACGGCATATATCTCGACGATGCGACAATAAAAAAGCTGCAGGAAAAATATTATGCCGATTGCTTTCACGGGAAGGTGCAGAAGGTTGTTCAGAAGATGCTTGAAAAGATCATCCAGGGTGAAGATGCAGGTGAGGATGATCTCAGGTCTGTTTTGAATGACCAGGCGATGCGGAAGGCCAATGAAGCTTAAAGGAATATTTAACAGATTTGTAGATCCCGACAGGAAGATAAGGGACAGCAAGGCGTTTCAAAATATCGAAGCAGGTGCGTCTGCAGTTGCAGGAGTGGCGGGGAGCAGCCCTCCATGGAAAAGGAATGAGCGGGAATACTGGCGATCGCGCGAAATGGGCGAACAGCACGGACCGGAGAATTATATTCAGGAAGACAACAGCACCTACGTCATGTTCGAAGGGCTCCTCAAGGCGCTCGGGCAGGAGGCCTCGTTCCTCGAAATAGGGTGCAATGCCGGGAGGAACCTGAACTACCTCCTGAAACGGGGCTATACAGACCTCGCGGGGATAGAGATAAACGATGCATCGATAAACGTTGTGCTGAAGGAGCATTTTTCCGAACTTTATGAAAAGGGAATATTTTATGTAGGCAATGCCCTGGACGAGATAAAGAAGATACCCGACGAACGCTACGATGTCGTGTTCTCTATAGGCGTCTTCGAGCACATACCTTATGAGGACAAGGCGCTGTTCAACGAGGTTGCCAGGGTGTCGAAACAATACATAGCGATCATAACGAGCGTGAGATCGAGGCTTTTTAACTACAACTACGAAAAGATATTCCGGAAACTCGGATTCACCACCATAGAGTACAGGCTTTTCTACGGGGAGAACCACAATTTCAACATGCCCGCCGAGCCCTACGATGCCAAAAAGCACGCATTCGATTCGAAATTCCTTCGAATTTTTATAAAAAACAGAAAGGATGGATGAGCATGGCGCCGGGACATCCCACGCAAACACGCTCATTCCGCTCCTGCGGCTCCATTCGCTCCCGTTCGGCTTCGGAACTTTTGCTTCGCAAAAGACCGAGCTTCCTCGCCTCACGACGGTTTGCTCCGGGATATCCCGACGCCATGCTCGCATTATAAACTATCAAATATTAAATGTTCAAAGCAAAGGCATGACATTTTTGTTTCAAATTTTGAACATTTGAATTTGTTTAGGATTGTCCCTCCTTCGTCAGGATTGAACCTTGCGATATTAAGATTTCGGATTTTACTTTTTAATCCAGATATCCGATTACATATGCTCGTCCATTGAGTCCCCATGCAGAAAAAACATCTCAGTGATATGCAGATCATGCTCTGGTTCCTGAGGCCGTACTGGCTGAAGGCTTTCTTTGTTTTTCTGCTGCTTTTCATCTATGCCCTTCTGGAGACGCTCAGCGTGGGCGCCCTCTATCCGTTCCTGAGCAGGATCCTTTCAAAGGCCGACTCGGCGGCGCAGTACGGCGGGAAGATCCTGGAATACCTCGATTCGGCCTCATCGTTGCTGCCTGTCAATGATGCGCTTGTCGCTGCGAGCCTTCTTCTTCTTGTACTGATAATATTGAGCCGTATCTTCGGGATCATATCGGAGAGCACTGCCCTCTGGTATCACTTGCAGCTTTACACTGACCTGCAGAACAAGATCTTCAGGAAGATATTGCTGAACCAGTACAGCTATTTCCATATGAAGAAACACGGGGAGCTTATGTACATCGGCAGGGAGGCCTCGTCATCGGTCGGCGAGATGTTCTTCTATTTTCCCAAGGCCGGCGTTGAGTTCTTCAGGATCGTGATCATAACCGTGCTTTTGCTCACGATCTCGGTAAAGTTCACCCTTCTTATGTACGTCGTGATCGCCGCGTTCAGCGTGATCGTCTACGTTCTTTCCAACAAGATCATCAACCCCTCTGCAAAGAAGGCGCAGATAGCATATACGAATATTACGACGCTCTTCTCGGAATCCTTCTCCGGCATAAGGCAGATAAAGCTCTTCGACACTTACAGGTACTGGTTCGAAAAATTGAAGAAGGAGCTGACCGTTGCGCGGAAGCAGCAGTTCACCTATACTGCCCCGGCATATTTCTCCTCCCATTTAATACTGTCTGTCGGCTCCCTCAGCACGATCGTCGCCATCATCTATGCAAAGCTCTACATGCCCGATGATTTTATAAAGATATTCCCTATCATCATTGTCTATGTCGGCGCGCTGATGAGGCTTATGCCTTCCGTAAAAGAGATAGCACATCAATGGATGGGGCTTAAAGGCCTTGCCCCGCGCATCCGCATTACCTATGAAACCTTGGCGGACACACGCTATGATACGGAAGATGGTGGAAAGGATTTTCCCGGTTTAGCAAGTGGAATGAAACTGGACGACATATCATTTTCATATCCCACGAGAGAAAATGTCCTGAAAAATATCAATATCACCATACCGAGAAACAAGACGATTGCCATTGTGGGAGAGTCGGGATCAGGAAAGTCAACCCTGGCCGATCTGCTCCTTCGCCTGTACGGGCCTTCTTCGGGGCAGGTACTGATTGATGGCGCCGATTACCAGGATTATTCTCGCTCTTCGTGGCTGAAGCACCTGAGCATGGTAAGCCAGGACACCTTTATATTCCATGCCTCTGTCAGGGACAACATCAGGATCGGCAAGCTCGATGCTACTGACGGGGAGATCACCGGTGCGGCAGCAGTCGCCAACGCGCACCAGTTCATCATGGAGCTTCCTGAACAGTATGACACGATCGTCGGCGACAGGGGGATTACGCTGTCAGGAGGCCAGTGCCAGAGGATAGCCATCGCGAGGGCGGTCATAAAGAACCCCGAGATCCTCATCCTCGATGAGGCCACAAGCTCCCTCGACAACATATCGGAAAAGGCGATACAGGATTCGCTGAGAGAAGTGGAAAAAGACAGGACGACCATCATTATAGCCCACAGGCTTTCAACCATCGAGCACGCCGACAGGATATTTGTCATGAAGCAGGGCGAGATCGTTGAGGAGGGAACGCATGCGGAGCTTCTCGGGAAGAATGGCTATTACAACGCATTATATCAAAGAGAAAAAGGAGAAGAGAAGGTATGAGCCTGAACTATGAGATCCTTGACTGCACCATCCGCGACGGCGGGTACCTCAACAACTGGCATTTCGACAAGAAGATTGTCCGCGAGGTCTACCGCGCGCTCTCGAAGGCGGGGATCGACATCGTGGAGATCGGCTTCCGCGGCACCGAGAAGTACTTCAAGAGGGACGTATACGGCCCCTGGCGGTTCACCGATATCGAGGACCTCAAGGACGTGGTGCAGGGGATAAACGGGGCAAAGGTCGCCATCATGGGCGATTTCGGCAAGCTCGACACGGACGACATCACCGACGACTACCGGCAGTACGTGAGCATGGTCAGGATAGCCGTCCACAAGGACGGCACCTTTGACGCGATCAGGCAGCTTGAGGCTATCCAGAAGAAGGGCTTTCTCGTCTCCCTCCAGGCCATGGGGATCACAAGCTACACGCAGAAGGAGATAGCGGAGCTGGTCGCATTCCTCAAGGGCTCCTCCATCGACTACGTCTACGTCGCCGACAGCTACGGCTCGATCCTCCCCGACCGGATGCGCTCCCTCATCGAGCCCTTCCAGGAATTGAAACACATCAAGGTGGGGTTCCACCCCCACAACGGCCTCCAGATGGCCTTCGCAAACACCCTGGAGGCGATCAAGTGCGGCATCGACATCGTGGACTCCACGATCTACGGGATGGGCAGGGGCGCAGGGAACCTCCCCACCGAGGTCCTCCTCTCCTACCTCCAGCTCTCCACGACGGACAAGTACAACGTGATCCCGGTCCTCCACGCCATCGACAGGTTCTTCATGAACATCGAAACCGACGAGCCCTGGGGCTACCAGCTCCCCTATATGCTCTCGGGCATCTTCCAGTGCCACCCCTACTACCCGAAGACCCTCGTCGACTACCGGGAGTATTCCATGGAGGACATCTGGAGCGCCCTGGAGGTCATAAGAAAGATCAACCCCGTGGGCTTCTCGAAGGAGATCCTGAACGACATCGTCAAAAGCGGCATGATAGGCAGCACAAAGCACAAAAGGTCAGCGCCTGCCGAACCCGAAAGAACCGAGGCACCTGAAAGGAACATGGACGGCGGGGTCCCCTACATGGACCGCCATAAGGGGAGGGAGTTCCTTATCCTCGCCAACGGCCCCACCCTGAAGGAGTACCGGCCCAGGATAGAAGCCTTCATCAAAAAGCATAACCCCGTCATCCTGGGCGCCAACTACCTCTCGGGCTTCTTCACCCCCCATTACCATGCCTTCAACAACAAGAAGCGCTTCACCGACTACATCGACACCGTCTCCATGGACTCGGCCCTCATGATCGGGGAGAACATCCCCGAGGAGATGGTCCGCGAATATACGCCCCGTCCCTACGAGACCCTCTACTTCAACGACACCCTCGATGACTTCGGCATCGTCGACGGGATCATCCAGTCCAACTGCAGGACCATCTCGGTGCTCTTGATGGGCATCGCCATCGTCATGGGCGCAGAACGGATATTCGCCGTCGGCCTCGACGGGTACATCGGCACCGACGACAGGGGAGGGTTCCACTTCTACGACGAGAAGGTCGAGCCCGAGGAGAGGGACCTCGTCATCGAGCGGCACCGCTTCAACCAGCTCTTTCTTGAGCAGATCGACGCCTACCTGATCCACCACGGGAAGGAGGGGATCCACATCCTCACCCCGACGGGGTATAAGGCGTTCTTTAAGGGGATAGAGAATTATCTATGAGCCAGAACAACGAACGATACGGTCTTTTGAAAAAACTTTTCCAGGAGAGAAGGTTCTTCAAGCTTGTCTGCGGTGCCGGGAACGAGGACCTCACGGAGGTGAGGAGGCTTGCCGCGATATATACGCTCGCCGGCGTGGCGATGCACGACCTCTCTGCGAACGTTGAGGTCGTTGAGGCCGCGAATAAGGGCATCGAAGAGGCATACGCGCTGGCGCCCTTGCTGGGAAGGAAGATCGGGATGAGGCCGTACCTGAATGTGAGCATCGGCATCAAAGGCGATCCCCACGTCCGCAAGGCGCTGATCGACCGGAGCTCCTGCGTGGAATGCGGCGAGTGCATTAAGGCCTGCAGGCAGGATGCGATCTCAGAAGACTACTCTGTTGCAGAGCCCAGGTGTATAGGGTGTGGAGACTGCGAAAAGGTCTGCCCAGCAGCCGCGATCCGGTATATTCATAAGCGTGCTGATTTTGAAAATATACTGCCGGAATGCGCAAGGCGAGGAGTAGAGACGATGGAGCTCCACGGGGTTACAGACGATGACGAGGCGGTATTCCATGACTGGAAGCTTTTGAACTCGATCATTACGGATAATTTTCTCAGCGTCTGCCTCGACAGGTCGCTTCTGTCAAACAGGCATCTCATCGATAGGGTCAGGCAATTGCATGAAATAACCGGGGAACGGATGATCGTCCAGGCCGACGGGGTCCCCATGAGCGGAGAGGGCGACGACTACAATACCACGCTCCAGGCCGTTGCCTGCGCCGATATGGTGATGAAAAGCGGCATCCCTGTTGTTGTCCTCTTGTCAGGAGGGACGAACAGCAAAACGGGACTGCTCGCGCGGCAGTGCGGCGTCAATGCCCACGGTGTTGCCATAGGAAGCTTTGCCAGGAAGCTGGTCAAGCGATACGTGGCAATGGAAGATTTTGATTCAAGCATTGACGCACAGAGAGAAGCGGTGTCTGTTGCCGAGCAATTGGTAAGGTCAAACCTGGAGGCTATTGGTGGCTGACATCAGGATCAATAGCGAAGCGATAAGGGATATACGGCTATTCATCTTCGACAAGGACGGGACCTTGATGGAACTCCACTACTACTGGACACAGATGGTAGACCTGCGGGCAGAGCTTATATGCAAAGACCTCGGGCTTGGTAAAGACCACGTCGAAAAGATCGCCTGTGCGATGGGGGCGGATATGAAGACGGGCCGCTTGCGGCCTGAAGGGCCGGTGGGCCTGAAGAAGCGTGAAGTGGTTCTCCAGGCTGCCGTTGATTATTTGAACGGCATCGGTTGCAAAGATGTCCATGATCTGTGCTTTAACGCTTTTCAGCAGGCTGACGATATATCGTCGAAAGATCTGAAACGGTTTGTCAGGCCTATTGGCGGCGCCTCAGAGCTTCTCAGGAAGGCCGCGCGCTGCGGGTGCAAGACGGCGATAGCGACGATCGACCGGCGGGAACGGGCAAAGCTCGCGATGGAATGCCTGGGCTTCGCGGATACCATTGACCTCGTTATCGGCGCCGACGACGTCTCGCGGCCGAAGCCTGATCCTGAACAGATAAATTTAATCTTAAATGCCTTCAAAATAGATCGAGAGAATGCGATCATGGTGGGAGATGCGACGACAGACGTGCAGATGGGGGCCAACGCCGGCTTAAAGGCATCGATCGGTGTTTTGACCGGCCTTGCAACAAAGGAACAACTGAAAGGCATCACCCCTTATATCGTTGAAGACGTTTCGAAGATTGAGATAGTAAGCCAGGATGGATGAGCATGGCGTCGAGACATCCCTCGCAAACACGCTCCACCGATAGACGCCCCGAAGCAGCGCTTTGGGGTATCATTATCCCCGCTCCCCTTGCGGGAGAGGGTCAGGGAGAGGGGGGATGATACGGACAAGCTTCCTCGCCTCGACGGTTCGCTGAAGGGAGGTTTTAAACTATGAAGAAAAGAATGAGCCTTAAAGATTCTTTAAAAAGAGGGAAGGTGGTATACGGCCCGTGGTGCGTTATCCCGTCGCCGTCGACGATCAACGTTATCGCTGCTACAGGGGTCGATTTTGTCATCATTGACATGGAGCACGGCCCCCAGGGCTTTGAAACCGTGGAAGACATGATAAGGGCCGCTGAGGTCGAGGGCTGCGCGGCGATCGTTCGCGTGGCGAAGAACGACGAGTCATTGATACTGAGCGCCCTCGACATAGGGGCAACAGGCGTGATCGTTCCCCATATCGAATCGAGAGAGGATGCTGTAAAGGCAATAGCACACGTGAAATACTATCCTGCCGGCCAGAGGGGCTTTTCGCCCTTTACAAGGGCAGGGGGGTATTCGCTTCACAACGTCAAAGACCACGCAGAAAAACAGAACAGAAAGACGATGGTGATCCTCCTCCTTGAAGGAAAAGGCGGGATCAACAACCTCGATGACATCCTGTCCATAAAGGATATCCGCAGCAAGATCGACATTATCTATATCGGCGCCTACGACCTGTCGCAGGCCATCGGCCATCCCGGGCAGGTGGACCATCCGGAGGTCAGGAGGCAGATGGAGGTCTGCATACGAAAGATAAAGGCCAAAGGGATCGCTGCCGGCGGCTATGTGGCAAAGAACGATAAGGACATACAATGGATGACCAAGCTGGGGATGCAGTTCATCACGTTGATGCCCGACTGCACGATCCTGTTCCATGCATTCGAATCATTATATCCCGTCATCTCTATGCAGGAAAATAAAACCTCTCGCAGGAATGTAAAAGATTAAACCTGCTCCCCTGGCGACAAAGGGTCATAACAATAACGTTCCCTCTCCCCTGGCGGGAGAGGGTCAGGGTGAGGGGGAAAATGATACAACCGTATTCGAAGCACAGGCATCATACATCTGTTTCGGACATTTGATATTTGGATTTTGATATTGTTTAGAATTTCGAAATTAGGATTTCGTATTTGAATTATGTTTATGCATTAAAACTAAAGGGGGAGCAATAGATGAAAGTAGCGGGAATGATCCCTGCGAGGCTGCAGTCGAGCCGCCTTCCTGAAAAGGCGCTGATCGATATCGAGGGGCTGCCGATGGTTATCCATACCTGCAAAAGGGCCCAGCTTGCAAAGAGCCTTGACGAGGTCTATCTTGTCACGGACAACGAAAAGATCAGGCAGGCAGGAGAATCGAACAGCATCAGGGTAATAATGACAGGAACGCACCACAAGAGCGGATCGGACAGGCTTGCCGAGGCATGCACGTATGTTGACTGCGGTATTGTCGTCAACGTTCAGGGCGACGAGCCTCTTGTTGACCCGGAGCATATCGATGCAATAGTAGAGCCCTTACTTAACGATCCGGAGGTTATGATCTCCGTCGGCGTGACGCCGTATTCTAAGAAGAACAGCCTTTCTGATATCAAGGCGGTGCTGGACCTTGACGGAAACATCATGTACTGCTCGCGGACCGACCTGCCGAGCGACGCAAGGACTCCGGTGGAGAAGATGCTCAAGATGTGCTTCATCGTCCCGTTCCGGAAGGAATTCCTGCTTCAATATTCTAAATGGGAACCGACACCGCTGGAGACGATAGAATACAATGAATACCTCCGGGTGCTGGAGCACGGCGTCAAGATGCGCGCCGTCATGATCGATTGCGCAAAGATAAGCGTCGATACCGGCGAAGACCTTGCCATAGTGCGGGAGCTTATGAAGCACGATACAATAAAGCAGAGGTACATGTAGCCTTTCTATGAGCAGCGTCCTTCTTATTCACAGCAGCCTGCCTCACGAGAAGATCGCAGGCCTTTTAAAAGGCACAGGCATAAAGGCATGGTATCCCCTGATCGGCAATTATGAAAAGATCGTAGGGCTAAAAAAGGCGCTTCGCGGCATTGCGGAGTGTGAAGAGATAAGCGATATGCTCCAGAATATTGCAGCCGATCTGAGGAGGCCGTTCTACGAGGCGACTGCGAAGCTCGGGGTACAATATAACTCGATAGAATGGTGGACGAGCGTTATATCTGAGCGAAACACGATGACGTGCAGCCTTTTTCTCCACTGCTGCTACGTATATCTTGCCTCCCGGTGGATGGATGGCGCCGTGGATATATGCATCATAACGGACAGCAATGCCGTCATCAAGAATATCGCCTCCGTTGCTGCGAAAAAAGGGGTTAAGGCAGAGAGCAATACATTATTTACGCTGAAAGACAGGCCGATGGGGATATTTGCGGAGGGCTTGCTTAAACTGGTTCCGCATCTATTGGTCCTTGCTGCTGCAAGGCTTAACAGGCTCTATCATAAAGCCATAACAGGCAGATACAACCATCCGGAGAACCCCGACGTGATCCTCCATACGTGGGTCGATGAAAAATGTTTTGGAGCAGATGGTCAGTTCAGGGACCGCTATTTTACCATCCTGCCGGATTACTACCAGCGGAACAATGTGCGGAAGGCGACCTTTGTGAGCTTTTCTTACAGGAACGTCACGCGCTCCATCTGGGATGCCTTTTCGTTCCTGCATACGAACAAGGAACATTTTATTATTTTGCAGGACTACTACTGCATCCAGGACTACCTGTTCCCTTTCCGGCTCCGGCACAGGCAGCGCAGGTTCATATTTCGTGCTATTGCGCTGAAAGGCGTTGACTGCTCTATCCTCTTCGAAGAATATCACAGGAACGAGCCTGTGCGCTTCGAATCGATGTATTATCTGCTCTTCAAAAGACTTGCAGAAAAAGGGATAAGGCCGAAGATGGTGCTGGATGGGTTCGAAAACCTGTTTACCGACAAGCTCATCCAGCTCGGCGTAAAGGAATTTATGCCGGGAACCGTCGTACATGGCTTCTTTCACGTGGCCCCGTCTCCCAATACCCTTTCTTTTTTTATTGATATGAAGGAAAGGGAGATCGCGCCTATCCCTGACAGGATCATCTGCAACGGCCGCAAATATAAAGACATCCTGATGCAGGAAAATTATCCGGGGGACCGCGTTGTCGTCGGCGCGGCGCTGAGGTATCTCTATCTCCACAATATCAGAAAGGCATCCGGCGCCGCCTCAGGTGATTTCAGGGTCCTTCTTGTCCTTCCAATTGAAAAGGAAACGATAACAGAGCTGTTCTACAAGCTCAGGGAGGCCATTGAAGGGATCGAAGGGCTCAGGGTGATCCTGAAGCCACATCCCATGCAAACGTCTTTCATTAAAACGATCATGAACGATTTCCCGCCGGGAACCGAGGTCTTTACAGGGCCGATGGATGAAGCCCTTAATCTTTGCGATATCGTTGTCAGCGGGGCCACGGGCGCGGTCCTCGACTGCGTCATGGCGGACAAAGAGGTGATAAGGATAGGCAGGAGCGCCCAGGTCGACCTGGACCCGCTTGCGTGGTTTGAGGAATTCGGGAAGCCCTGCGGCAGCGTGAATGAATTGCGGGAGAGGCTGGTCGATGCCGAAAAGAGAATGAAAGATCCTTCCTATTCGCCGCCGCGCTATTCCGTGATGCTGCCTGAGCTTTTTTCTCCCGCGACAGAAGAAGCGATGAAGGCATTTCTCCCACCCTCGATCCCTTGAATCCATTAATAAAGGCAGAGAATAGTGAAAGGTGAAAACCTTGTCCCTCGATACTCGTTACTCGTCACTGGTTTGAACCAGTATCCAGCGACGAGTAACGAGCGTCCGATACGGTTTTTTCGATATACGACATACGAAATACGATATACTGTCATTGCGACACAATACGGAGGTTTAAATAATGTTGCAGGCACATAGACCCTCTATCGGCAGCGAAGAGCTTGAAGAGGTCAGGAAGGTATTTGAGACAGGTTGGCTCGGCATGGGCTCGCAGGTGATAGAGTTCGAGAACATGGTAAAGGACTATCTGGGAGTGCGCAACGTGGTGGCGGTCAATACGGGGTCAACGGCCCTCCACATCGCCCTCGATGCATACGGAATAGGCCCGGGAGATGAAGTGATCACCCCTTCATTGACGTTTTGCGCAGGCATACAGGGAATTATTTCGCTTGGCGCCATTCCGGTATTCTGCGAAGTCGACCCTGACACGCTCAATATTGATCTTGACGACATGGCAAAGCGGATAACTCCCAGGACAAAGGCGATCATGCCCGTCCACTATTGCGGATACGCCTGCGACATGGACCGGCTCCTCGGGATCGCCAGGGAGAGGAAGATCGTCGTTATCGAGGACGCTGCTCATGCCTTCGGGTCAACGTACAAAGGCAAAAAGGTCGGCAGCATAGGCGACGCGGCATGTTTCAGCTTTGACCCGATCAAAAATTTCACCTGCGGCGAAGGGGGCGCCGTAACGTTGAACGATGACAGAATGGCAGATACGATACGGAGAAAAAGGGCCCTCGGAATAACAAGGGATTCGTGGCAACGGCAGAAAAAGGCACAGAGCTGGTATTATGAGGTGGTGACGCAGGGGTACCGCTACCATATGAGCAATATCAACGCAGCAATAGGGATCGCGCAGCTCAGAAAGCTTGAGGCGTTCGTAGGGAAAAGGAAAGAGATCGCAGAACGCTACAATGCTGCCTTTAAAGGGGTCAAAGGCATAAAGACCCTCAAGTGGGAATTGAGGGAGATGGCCCCATTTATGTACATACTCCGCGTTGACGGCGACAGGAGGGACGAGATGATGGATTTTCTTGCCTCAAAAGGCGTGGCAAGCGGCGTCCATTACATACCGAACCATCTCCAGCCCTTTTTCAGCAAATATGCCACAGAGCTTCCTGCAACGGAAAAGGTGTGGAAGGAGATCATCACCCTTCCTCTCTTTTATGACATGACCGACAACGATGTAGAACTTGTCATCAGCTCGGTTCGGGAATTTTTCGACCGGGGCAAGGTTTTTTAGCTATTAAAGCTATCTGCGTAATGGTAATACCGGTGTTGGACTTTCCTCCATAAGGATGAGCATGGTGTTGGGATATCCCACGCAAACACGCTCGATCAATAGATTCCCCGAAGCAGCGCTTTGGTATAACATTGTTCCAGCTCCCCTTGAGGGAGAGGGTCAGGGAGAGGGGGGGGGGAATGATACGACCGAGCTTCCTCATTGAATGCTCCAGACAACTGTATGCTCCTTGCGTTTTGAATTTTGAACATTCGAATTTGTTTAGGATTTAGATATTAGGATTTAGGATTTCGTTTACAATGCCGCCAAAAGTAAGCATAAACCTCTGCTGCTATAATTCGGAGAAGTTTCTGGATGAGACCCTGAAAAGCATTGGGGATCAAACCTTCGGAGACTGGGAGCTCATTGTTATCAATGACGGATCGTCAGACTCCACAGAGGCAATAATTGATAGGTTCAAGGCGCGCGGATTTCCGGTATCATACCACTACCAGGAAAACAGAGGGCTCGGCTATTCACGTAACCGGGCCCTTGAGCTTTCCGGAGGCGAATATATCGCATTCATAGACCACGATGACATATGGCAGCCCGAAAAGCTTGAAAAGCAGGTAGCGGTCTTTGAGCGCAGGAAGGATATCGATTTTATCTATACGAACTACTTCATACAGAGAGGGGAGCGGAGAAGCGTGGCGTACAAGGGCACTCAACCTGACGGAGAGGTCTTCGATCAATTTCTGAGGCGCTATCCCGTGAACGTGCTGACCGCGGCGATCAGAAAAGATGCGGTCCTTGGATTTGAAGAACGCTTCGACGCGAAGCTGAAGCTTTGTGAAGAATACGATCTCTTTATGAGGCTTCTGTACAGCGCTAAGGCGGCTTACATAGAGGAGCCGCTGGCTGTTTACAGGATCCATCCCGGCAGGGCAAGCACGCGGTTTATCGACGGGTGGCCAGACGAGATGGAAGGCATCATCGAAAAATACAAAAGGGTCCTGGAAGGGCTCGAAGCAAGGCATAGGGAATCGCTCCGCTACCTTTACGGCAAGATCGGCTATTACAGGGCGCGTTCGGCGATGGCGCAGAAGAAGCCCGGAGAGGCACGGAAGTTCTTGAAGCCTTATGTGGATGTAGATCCACGTTTCGCGACGCTTTACATGATCACCTTTTTGCCCCCTTTTGTATGGAACAAGGTTGTTTCCATAGGGAGCAAGGGATATTTCGATGAAAGATAAAAAGATCTGTTTTGTGGCTGCCATCGAGCTTTCCATCCGGGTCTTTATGGCCGGGCACCTGAAAAGATTAAGCAATGAGTACAGCATAACGGTGGCGGTGAACACGGACAACACAGGCTTCCTGAAGCCTTACGGCCTTGACGTGAAGGTTTTTCCCGTAAGGATACTGCGAAGACCGGCGCCGGCCTCGGACGTATTGGCGCTGCTCAGGCTTTACCGGTTCTTCAGAAGGGAGGGCTTTGACGCGGTCCATTCGATCACGCCAAAGGCGGGGCTGCTTTCCATGTTTGCCGCTTATCTTGCCGGAGTACCGGTAAGGGTACATACCTTTACCGGCCAGGTCTGGGCTACGGCAAAGGGAGCGAAGAGATGGTTCTTGAAAAGTATGGACAAACTGATCGCCCGCTGCGCCACTCATGTCCTCGCGGACAGCAGGTCACAGCTGGATTTCATCATAAGTGAGGGGGTCGTGTGGGGCGAAAAGGCCTCAGTGATCGGCAACGGGTCGATATGCGGGGTCGATAGCGAGCGTTTCCGGCCCGATCCGGAAACGCGGAAGATGGTGCGGGAACAGCTTTCCATACCCGAAGACAGCATCCTTTTCCTTTTCCTCGGCAGGCTTACCTTTGACAAAGGGCTGCTCGACCTTGCCGGCGCATTTGCAAAGGTATGCAGATCAGCGGGGAACACCCATCTCCTTGTTGCGGGGCCTGACGAAGAGGGAATAAAGGAAAAGATGCTGTCCCTGTGCAGCGAACATCCTGACAGGATCCATTTCTATGATTTTACCGATGCCCCTGAGAGGTTTATGGCCGCAGCGGATGTGTTCTGCATGCCAAGCTACCGGGAAGGGTTCGGCATCGTCGTCATTGAAGCGGGCGCCGCAGGCGTTTCTTCGATCGGGACCAGGATCTATGGAGTTGTAGACGCCATCGAAGATAACGTGACAGGGTACCTTTACGGGCCGGGAAACATTGAAGAGCTCGCGGAGAAGATGCTTAAAATGATAGATGAGCCTTCCCGGAGGGTCGAGATGGGTGGGCGCGCCCGCGAAAGGGCAATAGGACTGTTCTCGAAGGAGATTGTCGCAGATGCATTTCTAAGCTTCTACCGTTCGTTGCCTGGAAAAGGCGAAAGACAGGAGTGGCAGGATTGAAAAGGCTTTTTGATCTGATCATGTCGATCTTCCTTATTATCGTCCTGTCGCCTGTGATCATTCTTGCAGGGTTTTCGGTCCTCGTTCTAACGGGATGCCCCGTGCTGTTCAGGCAGGTGCGCCCGGGCTACAAGGGAAGGCCCTTTACGATCTACAAGTTCAGGACCATGATAGATGATACGGGCAAAACAGAAGGGCAATTGACCGATGAAGAGCGACTGACCGGCGTGGGCCGTTTCCTCAGGAAGTTCAGCCTCGACGAGCTCCCGCAGCTTTTTAATGTATTGAAGGGAGATCTGAGCTTTGTTGGGCCGCGGCCGCTTCTCATGGAATATATCCCCCTCTATACGCCGGAGCAGGCAAGGCGGCACGATGTGAGGCCGGGCATCACCGGATTGGCTCAGGTTAAGGGGAGAAATGCTATTACATGGGAGGAGCGGTTCGACCTTGACATATGGTACGTTGACCACTGGAACTTCCTGCTCGATATGAAGATACTTGCCGAAACCGTGTCAACAGTCATCAGCCGGGAAGGCATAAACGCAGAAGGCTGTGCAACGATGCCGAAGTTTACCGGTTCCAAACCGGACAGGGAAAAGGTATAATCGTCCATGGATCGTTATTGGAGGGATAGGGAATTTTGAAATACCAAATGGCTGAGATCGAAAAGAGGATCTGGCTGTTGCCCGCCCTTGTTTTTGCAGGGGCCTTTGCGGTAAGGTTCTACCTGGCCTTTTTCTCGAACATCATCACTCCGGACGGGCTCATGTACATCAGGACCGCTAAGCTCATCGAGACCGGCGAATCGGCAAAGCTTACTGAGTTTACCTTCGTTCATCTTTACCCTTACCTTGTTTTGCTCGCCCATAAAATATTCCCTGACTGGGAGACGGCGGGACGCATGGTCTCCGTAATGATGGGGTCGCTTGCAGCCGTCCCGCTTTTTCTTCTGGTGAAAGGCATGTTCGGCGCCCGCATCGCGTCCATAACGGCGCTTTTTTATATCATCAACCCGAGGCTCGCCGAATATTCGGCAGACGTGCTCAGGGAGCCCACCTTCTGGTTCTTTTCAATGACCGCATTGTGGCTTGCCTGGGAAGGGATGTCCCGCAGAAACCTGATATGGATGATCCTTTCGAATGTGTCAACAGCCCTGGCGGCCTTTGCCCGCATCGAAGGCGTTGCGATCTTTGTTGTGGTCCTTTTTTGGATAGCCTGGTATTTCCTGAAGACAAAGCCGGACGCTAAAAAACTGTTCCTTTATCTTTGCGTATATATCTTTACCCTCCCGGTTCTGCTTTTACCCTTTATCTTTATTTTCAGCGAGGTCTTTGCCAAGTGGGATTTCGCCTTTACTTTAACGAAGATATGGCTTCTTGTAACGAGCAAAAGCGGCGAGGCGCTTGATCTTCCGCCTGATACGATCCAGGCGGTGAGGCCTGAGCTGGTCACGTTCCTGGAGCTTGCAAAAAGCCAAAAATATGTTATCTTTATCTCCGACATCCTCCTTAAGCTTGCAAAATCTTTGAATGTGGCTTTTTTCTTTCTCGCGCTCATCGGCATCTTCGGCAGAAAAAATGTGGCCTACAATAAGAACGAGATACCGGTTGCGATCTGGTTCGGCATCTTTTTCCTGTCCGCTTTTCTCTATATAACAAAGGTCTATTACTTCAGCACACGGCACGGGACCTTGCTGGCATTCCCCATGCTGATCTGGGCAGGGATCGGTTTTATCGAGCTAAAGGAACAGCTCTGCTCATGGTTTAAAAGGATATATCCGTCAGCGCCCTTCATAAAGCATATGGCCGTGATCCTTATCTTTGCGATCCTTATTGCCATTCTGCCAAAGGCATTGTCGCCGGGGGGCTATGAGAAGAGGGAGCTGAAAGAAGCCGGCGCCTACCTCAAGGCAAAAGGCTATTCAGGGGCAATATTCGCGGGAGAGCCCGGCCTCTACAGGGTTGCCTTTTATGCGGGGTCCGAATTCATCCCGCTGCCCTTTGTAAAAAAAGAAGAAGAGCTGGCAGATTTGATGAGAGAGAACAAAGCGGAATTTCTTATCCTCGATAAAAAGACCGGCAGCGCATCGTACAAAGATATCCTGGACAACCTCAATGCCTCAGTCTTTACAAAGGTGGACCTGCCGGAGTTTGAGCGATACAAAGAATATACCTTGTCCTTTTACAGGTTGAAGGGCAGGTAGCAGCACTACGAATCTTAATAGCAAAATCAAGCAGCAAATTCTAATATCGAAATTCTAAACAATTACCTATGCCGCGCATCGCGCGGCACCCTCGAAGAATGAAAATGATGTATCAAGGATGAGCATGGCGTCGGGACTGCTATTCCAGGGGCTCACGTCGCCCCCTCTTCGGGCATAAGCCCGAAGAAACTTCCCTTCTCGCTCGTGAACTCGCTGTAGATCCATATTTGCAAACACG